>Ga0209400_1000294_pt1 | contig 43315 bp, 44 predicted proteins | sample M_130807_EF_Meta_FD_187313 | JGI IMG/M metagenome (GOLD analysis project Ga0209400, IMG submission 187313) | Freshwater microbial communities from Lake Montjoie, Canada to study carbon cycling - M_130807_EF_MetaG (SPAdes) (version 2) | ecosystem: Environmental > Aquatic > Freshwater > Lake... | reverse complement strand
CTGTTGTAGGTTCTGTTGTAGGTTCTGTTGTAGGTTCTGTTGTAGGTTCTGTTGTAGGTTCTGTTGTAGGTTCTGTTGTAGGTTCTGTTGTAGGTTCTGTTGTAGGTTCTGTTGTAGGTTCTGTTGTAGGTTCTGTTGTAGGTTCTGTTGTAGGTTCTGTTGTAGGTTCTGTTGTAGGTTCTGTTGTTGTAGGAACGTCATCATTTACGTCGGCTTCTACGACGTCTTCGTTGTCGTCATTAATAACCGTCTTTTCATCATCTATATAATAATCTACATATACAACGCCGTCGTCATCAACTACTATTCTATCATTGTCATTTAGCGAATAGATTAGTTTCATCAGTCTATATTCTTTCAACTTGATTTTGCTATTATTGATGATGTTTTTAAACGAGGTTATCGACATTGACAGAACGACATCGTCGTAATACGGAACAATCGTATTAAAGAATAAATAAAAGTTCGTAAGCATATTATAATAGATTGCTTTAAAGTTATTGAATACGTTTAGCCTCATCGTTTTATTATTTTTAATTGTTTAATAGTGTCGATTTCTTTTTATATCTGTTTATTGTTTATTCTTTATTGTTTATGGACTATGCTCGGTTTTTAATATAATATAGGCAGATTGAGAGATTGAAATGGGTTAAGATGGACGTATTAAAGGTTTTGAAATACTTGTCTCTGAATACAATATTTAGTCTTTTTAGATTTGGCTCAGGAGGATTTAGAATATACACTGATGAGTCAGTCCAGTCAAACGAAACGTGGCTATTTGATATATCAGAAAACGTGTCCGTCGAGTATGGTATCAAATCGAAATATTTAACGACATCGAACACGCCATTGTTGTTTAAATAGGATTGCGACCTTTCATAATCATTGATAGAGATATAAATTGGGTCGTATTTTATATATAATAATTGGTCGTTATTTTTGATAGCAGCGGTTGTTATTATAGATGCTTTTAGAAGTTTAATATAAACAATATTCTTGATGGGTTCTACTAAATTAACGTGAAAACTGGTTTCATTTGGATTAATCGTTAGGCAATTGTGATTGTTTAGATTGATAACAACCTTGTCATATTTAAAACTGTTATTTAAATCAATATCAGGCGAACTCATCTATATTTGATTTCTTAATCTTATATTTACTATATATATTATTTTATATTTTATATTTTTAGCATACATATACATATACATATACATATACATACACATATACCTACGCATTAGCATTAGCCTTCGTCAATACTAAAAATATATAAAGATTTTGTGCGAATATATAACCATAGAGAAATATCAAAAATGGTGAATACAGATGAGATTGCGGCAGGTTTCGACATTGGAACTACGACAAGTTGTGCTGCCGTATGGATGAATGATAGAGTTGAGATTATCCCTGACGGGCAAACTGGTTCTCGCATCATCCCATCGTATGTATCTTTTTCGGACGAAGAGAAACTTGTGGGAGACGCTGCGAAGAACCAATCGACTATGAACCCTAAGAATACCGTGTATGACGCAAAGCGACTGATTGGTAGGAAGTTTAGCGATGCTGTCGTCCAAGAAGATATTAAACTGTGGTCTTTTAATGTTACGGGCGATAGCAACAATAAGCCGTTGGTAAATGTTCGATACAAGAACGAGGACAAGCAATTTCATCCCGAAGAGATTTCCGCAATGGTTATCCAGAGGTTGAAAGAGACGACTGAGTCATTCCTCGGGCATCCGCTTAAAAAGGTAGTCATCACCGTCCCTGCGTATTTTAATGACTCACAGAGACAAGCGACGAAGGATGCGGGTGCGATTGCGGGTCTCGAAGTATTGCGTATCATCAACGAGCCGACTGCTGCGGCAATTGCGTATGGTCTCGATAAGACTGGCGATAAGCAAGAGAGGAATATTTTAGTTTTTGATTGCGGTGGTAAAGTTCTGCTACCTACGGAGTATGCCCGTACGCCTATCGCTTGTTAATTAAATTAATGCGATGGACGGAAACTGGTTAATTGCTGGAAACTCCTAAAACCATATCTACCACAGCGGAATGCGTGAGCGTAAATGCGAAGGTTTGAAAAAGATATGGATGACTAATATGAAAATATGATATATTTCATTATTTCATATAGGAAATGGACTATCAGCAGCCAAGATTGTTAGTGATAACAATACGGTTCAACGACTAGAGAAAGTAAGGTATTTTAACAACAACCAGAAATCTCCACGAATGCCGGTGTTAGATTTGAAAAATTGATAATAATAATGTATAAACACTAAACAACTCGTTATAAATAACTCGTTATAAATAACTCGTTATAAATAACTCGTTATAAATAAATGGAAGAAAGGCAGAAAATAATAAATAATATCACAGAAATAACAAAAGATAATATCCCAATAGAAATAAAAAGCATTCGATTAGACTTTTCTTGTAATAAATATTCGTCGAAGAAGAATAGCATCTATCACATCACACTCAATGACAAGCACGTTTCAAAGAAGGATACATTAAACTTTAAATACAAATGTATAACGTGCGAAGCAAATCATATCGTAGGAACAACACAGTTTTTAAGAAAGATAAACAAGTGTTCTTATCGATGTAGTCTATGTGTGAATACGCCGCTCACGCAAATACCACAACAACCGTGTTTGTCATTAAGAGAACAAAAGACGGAGAGTGATGTGTTATTTGACGAGTATGATGATGATTTCAAAGATACTTACTATTCGTATCATTTAACCGATGAAGATTATAAGAGGGTTTCTAAAAATATAATAAGTCTCCAAAATAGAAAATATAAGATTGAGGATTTAGAATACTGGGCTGTTTTTAAAACGAACAACCAGATGCTATTTTCGAGTGTATTCTATGACAAAGCGAATGACCTAATCATCAAAGCGAACCAACCGATATTGCGATGTGAGAATTGCGGTAATGATTGGAGAGCAAAGACATTAGAAAAGTTTAAGAATTGTCATAAAATACTGTGTTCCTCTTGTACGTTGTGTAATAAGACGTTTAAGATACGAACCACTAAGAATTGCGTGAATGACAGTATTTTATATCAATCTAAATTGGAACTCAACTTTATCAACTGGTGTAATAACAATTCTATCATTGTGAAGAATGGTCCTACGATACCCTATGTATTTCAAGGTATCGAACGGAAATACAAGGTTGATTTTAGAATAAACGACTTATTAATAGAAATCAAGGATAATCACATTTGGTATAAAAACGACATCAAGTCAGGTAAGAATGATGCGAAAATCAATGCCGTGAAAGAAGCAATAGAAAAAGGGATATATAAAGAATATTATTTAATAACGCCTGACGTTTGGGTGAATACATTAAAAACAATTAAGCAGCAAAGCATCAAATCTAATAAGATATAGTCTAAACTTGTGCGAAAGTATGAGAAATAATAGTTAAATGCTATTATGGTAATAATATCGTGTTTGGGAACACACGATGTATCTATTTTAACTCTTGACGGTGGTATCTTCGAGGTGAAGGCGACAGGCGGGGATACGCATTTGGGTGGTTCGGATATCGACAATCTGATTGTTGAATGGTTGTGCGAGGATATCCAGAAGAGGATGAAGAAGGATGTGCGAGAGAATGCTCGTGCTTTGAAGCGTCTCAACATTGCGGCAGAGAAGGCGAAGAAGACGCTCTCCGCATCCACTACGACTTCGATTGAAGTTGAGTCATTGCTTGACGGCGTTGATTATAATACGACGCTAACACGTGCGAAGTTCGAACAACTCGCCGACAAGGTATTTGCGAGAACGCTCGAACCGCTTGACAGGCTTCTAAAAGACGCAAAGATGTCGAAGGGGGATATTCACGAAATCGTGCTTGTAGGTGGCACAACACGTATTCCACGAGTTCAAGAACTACTCTCAAACTATTTCAATGGAAAGCAATTGAATAAGTCGCTAAATCCCGATGAAGCCGTAGCCTATGGAGCGGCAGTCCAAGCGTCTATTCTTACAGGACAGGGCAACTCGAAGACGAATGAGTTGCTTTTGCTTGATGTTGCTCCTCTGTCGCTTGGCATTGAAACGGCGGGAGGGGTGATGACGAAAATCATTGAGCGTAATACTACTATTCCAACAAAGAAGTCGCAGACATTCTCGACGTATGCGGATAATCAGCCAGGTGTCGATATCAAGATTTATGAAGGTGAGCGAGGATTTACAAAGGACAACAATCTGCTTGGTAGTTTCCATTTGGACGGTATTCCTCCGATGCCTCGGGGACAGCCACAGATTGAAGTATCATTCGACGTGGATGCGAATGGTATTATGAATATCTCGGCGGAAGAGAAGACTACTAAGAAGACGAATAATATTACCATTACGAATGATAAGGGACGCTTGTCAAAGGAGCAGATTGAAGAGATGATAAAGAAGGCGGATGAGTTCAAGGAGGAGGACAATCGGCTCAGAGAGAAGATTGATGCTAAGAATGGTCTTGAAAACTACCTTTATAATCTTAAAAACTCAATGGTGAAGCGTGATAACTCTCCCGCAGTTCTTGATGAAGTGAAGGCGGAACTTGACCCGATTATCGAAGAAGGCATTAAGTGGCTTGAAGAAAACGACAAGGCGGAAACCGACGTTTATAAGGAAAAACAAAAGGAACTCGAAGCCAAGGTAAATCCCTTGATGCAAAAACTGTATAGCCAAGGTGGCGGGATGCCTTCGGGAATGCCAACAGGTGATGGAGATGGAGAAGACTGCGAAGATGGCGTAGCGGACGGTGATGAAGAAGTGGAGGTAAAGGGGAAGCCTACAATCGATGAACTGGATTAGAGGATAGATATGAAATATCCAATTATTTTCTTTTTATTTAATTATTTAAATAATAATTATTACTCTCTCTTACTTTCGCATATTCGCACCGATTATGAAGCCAATAGGCGCAGCCATTAATACGAATAATATAGCAAGAGCCATAAAGGATGCTATGATTATATTATAGATGAAATAGATTTCACGCTTAATATCTTCGCTACATTCGCAATTCATTTCTTTTAATTTGCTAATAAACATAATAGCGATTATCATATTTACGAACCCGAATAACCCAACAAAACCCGTAAATGCACGGTAGGCTACGAATATGCCACTGGTAAGGTCGGTTGCTACGAGACCAACAGTATATAGATACACGTTTAATAACATATTGATTATCAGAACAGGTATATAGATTTGCAAGAAATACTTGATATATAAACGCATCCAATTATCACTACATTTACACTCGGGTATCGCCTCTAATTTCATAATCCAAACGAAGGCATATACATTGATAATTAACCCGATAATTCCTGCTACGATAGCAACGATTTGTGCGTTTGATTTAGTTGATGATGGAACGGACAGGGGACCACTGACACCACCGGGACCACCTGGGCTTCCTGGAATAGGCGACAGAGACTTTAATGTCTTTGATAAAGATTTCGATTTCGAGTTTGTGGCAGATTTCGATTTGCGAGGCATTTTATTATTTTTATTCTACTTATTACATAATATTTTTATTAGATAGTTGATATAGAAGATATAGCAGATATAGTATATAAAAATAATGTATAAGTGTAAGTTATGTAATTGTTGTATGTTAAATGCAAGGAATTGAAAACTTAGGTTCTACTTGTGCGATTAATAGTCTAATCCAAGTTATCACGAGGAATGATATACTGCGAGATATAATTTTAAATACGGACGGCGACACATGCGACACAGGCGACGCAAGTAGCACAAGCGACACAATCTCAGGGCAATTAAAAGAGATTATAGAACTGATGTATGTTCGAAATAACTCGATAGTGCCTCGTAAGTTCATACACGTCTTTTATAGTATATTTAAAGACATCTTTTATCACGGGGAACAGATTGATATAGGAGAGTTATGGACTTTTTTGTCAGACAAAATAGCAGAGGAAATTGGCGTAGCAGATGCATCGGTAGCAGCAGCGGCGGATGCCACGGAGGCATTCGAGGATTGCTTGACGCAGGGGGTAATCTACGCAAATGGCGCAGACTTTTATAATGCCTTTGTCAATTGTAAATTATTAAAAAAGAAATACGAATACTATTATCATAAGTTCAATAAGAAGCCGTCTGTGTGGCAAAAAAGCACTCAGGGCTTTTATTTAAATACGACACGATGCGTTCATTGTAATTCTACCTTTTATAACTTCGAACCTTTCACGTCGCTCAATCTGGATATTCCACCTACCGACGCCGCAACCGAGACACCTCAACATCCCAAAATATCGCTTATGATATCGAACTTATTGAAAGAAGAAGTCGTTCAGGGCGACTGGTTTTGCTCTACGTGTCGCAAGAATACCGCCTATAAAAAATATACGAAATTATGGAAATTACCCGACGTATTGGTAATCATCATCAAGCGATTTATAAACACCCACGTAAAGAATGACGCACCCATCGCAATAAACGAGTATCTAAACTTTAATAAAGGAAGCGTCTTATCGAATAAAAAGGATGTCATCTATGACTTTTCGTCCGTCGCTTTACATTTCGGTTCATTAAATGGCGGACATTATGCGGCGATTTGTAATACACCCGACGGGGACATCCTATATGACGACCGCAACGTTCAAAAAATAAATGCGACCGAAAAGAACGCAAACGCATATATGGTAGTCTATACAATCCGAAAAAGCATATAAGGACGGAGCGATAGCGACGTTAAGCAATGCTTAGTGATGTCTATATACCCTTGTTGATTTTTGTGGGTAGTCCGTGTCCGAACACAATCATATAGATAAGCACGGCAGTCGCTATCAATATACTTCGGTTCTCTGCTATTTGCGGGGATTGATTAAAAACAAATACCATAAGCAAATATAAAACAACACCGATAACCGCCGAATGTAATACCATAATAAGACCTCGCTCTGTCTTTTCCATTTTAAGTATTTAGGTATTTATGTATCTATATATCTATATATAAGATATGAAAATAAATGAATTACCGAGATACGAATGCGAAATAGTAATATAGCACGACGAATAGGACGAGGATTATAAACATAAATATATTTTTTAAAGTGATACCTCGATATACTGTGTATTTGCTTGAAACCTCGGGGTATAATTCCCCCGCAAGATACATCGCATTCGATACCGCACTCTCAATCGTCGTATAACTCATATAACTCTTACCGTTATGCGTCCCTAAATTATATACATTATTGATACTACTGTAAAACGGAATGTATTTCTCGTTATAGGTATTGAAATACGCATTGTCCCGACAAGCCCATTTATTTTTATAGGTATCATAGTAATTGTTGGGATTTACAAGTGCCTTATAATCGCTCGGCAAATCGTGAAAGATACTCTCTTTTATCTGTCGATGAACCTCTTTAATCAATTCATCCGCCGAGCATTCATTCGCTTTCTTATACGTCGCCCTACTATTCTTATCACAAATGCTAATTGCCGTGCTTAGAACCGTCGAATATCCGCCTTCGGCAACGTCGATAGCGTTAGCGACGTCAGCGACGTCAGCGGCTGCATCGACGGCATCGACGCTATCCATATAGTCGCTCAGGTTTATTAAAACGATGCCCCAGTCCGTATCGAATGTAAGTCCGTTTATAATCGGCAACCCGAGTTTTCCCTTGAAATGATAGGTTATCGAGATATAATCGATATATTTTGTATTATCTACCCATCGCTCAAAGTCGTTAAAATTGCCAAAGGCATTTCGCAACCCATCTTCGTATTTAATGATATTCATAAGGGATACAGGAGGGACTGCGAATACTAATTTGCCACACCTTATTTTCTCGGTATTACTTAGCGTTATGGTTTCCACGTTGTTATTTTGAAAATCATAATCGGTAATGCGAAACCCGAGCATAAAATCGACCCCACGATTACTTAGAAACTTCTTCCACGTGCTAAATAACACGACATCAAGCGGTGCTTTCGGTTGATATATCTTTAACATCGGGCTACTGTCAGTCGCCTTCAATATCTTGTTTAAACTATACGAATATACATTGCCACCGTCTGTGAAACGACACAACCTGTCAAACATATCGATAACTTTCAGTGAAAACCCGTGTCCCCGCAGATACTCGTATAAACTAATGTCCTTGCCATAGTCGTCGTTTATCACAAACATTAGGTATGCCAAGGAGAACATAAACATTTCGTAATACGAATAATGAGGCAATATCTTTTCTTTCGCTACATCGTCAAACGAATACTTGTAATTTACAAAGACGTCTTCTACCTTTAACCCCATCTCGCTCATAAGATTAAAGAAGTTGTAATAGATTGACAAATAGATGCGTGGTCCGTGTTCTGTAAATAGCCCCTCGATGTTGCGTTTTACACGATGACACCCGCCTATCTCGGTTTCATTGTCGATGATTAATATACGTCGATACAACGAACTCGATGCGTGTGCCAATGCCAACCCAGCGGGTCCCGCCCCTACAATAACCAAATCGTAATGTCTCATTTTATTTAAGTAAATAATAAATAATTATACTTTTATAAACTTTATACATTAAGTAATACCTCGTATCTTATATAAACAAATAATCTTATAATATAATAAATAATAAAATGGAGAACGTCAATAATCAATTGGTAGATTTAGCGTTTATAGAGAACACGATGGTAATCACGTATGATAATGAGATGACCGAGACACTCGTGATAGGCAAGGAAACATACGATAAGATGTATAAGGAGTGGCTTGTGGAGCAACCGCCTTTTATATCCGATGTATATAAGCAGATGATGAATAACATCATTCTGTCGTCCATCCACAATAACCAAAAGTGTATTTCGGATTCGAACGGGTTCTTTCGTGTAGAGAACAAAGATGAGGCGATGAACTTCATTAAATATATGCGAGGGCGAGACTTGACACAAGAAAAACTGAAATGGAACAAGCCATTTGGCGATTTATACAATAAGGGCAACGTCGAGAATACGGACTAATAGGACGATGGACTAAGAACCCAGATAAACATCTACGACGTCGTTTGTAATCGTATAGCCTTCGAATGACAGGCGACTATTTATACTGTCTGTTAGCCCTTGTATATCACCGTAGTCGTCGTAATGGTTTAATTCGAGAAAGCGTAATAACCTCAGGCAATAATAGATTAACTCGAACCCGATGACGATTGCCTTTTCTAAATCAACCCGACAGGACAATTTATTTTTTTCTACAAATATACGGAATGTCGCTCCTGTATATTGTAATTTATAGATGCCACTGCGACACCGATGTAATCGCATAAGATTTCTATCGTTATTGTCGTCTTCATAGATAATCGCAGCGAACTCTTCAATGATAGTTTGGATATACTCGTAGTCCGTTGAAACATACGAAACAGGGTATTCTATATATTTTATTTTGGATAGATTTTTATCCTCCTTGATATAATAACTTCGATAGAGATAGATATTTAGGGCATCATTGCCATTGATACAATAGCGTAGTTTCGATTTCGCAATCATATCATAAAAGTCATATAATTTCCTTGCGTTTTTTTGTGTATTCTCAATCTGTTTCAGGCAACCCGCAAACACCTTCTTGTATATGATAACCTGTATGTCATCTGGCAAATCAAACAAGTAATTCGGCATTTACAGGTAAGTCCCGTAGTCCCTTACTATATAAGGAAAGGTTTAATATCAATTTCCTTATATAAAAAAGAGATGCGAAGAGATTACACAGAAGATGTCGCAGCATACACAGCGTTCGCAGCGTATTCTTAATCGTTTCGAGGTATTGCCAGAGGATATTCAGGCAATCATCTATCGGAAACTCTTTTCGTCCATACTATGCGATATGAAACGCACGGATATTTTTAAGAACACAAAGTATTTTCACAAGTTGTTAGAAATCACCGACAATCCCCTCGTATATGATTTAGATTACTTAGGTATGCTAAATATCAATAACATATATGATATTTTCACGTATAAAAAGAATGAACTATTCCGCCCCGATACTGCGATATATCAGCGTTCTCATTTTACAAAGAAGTTAGAGATATCATTAGACAACATTGAGATTTCAAATGAACCGCTTTTTAACCTCTATAAATCGAATAAAATATACTATTGGGCGTTCGAGAGCGAATATTTCAATACCAATATCAACAAACTACAAATACAATTACGCAAAGGGACTTTTGTATTACGACAATCCGTGCAGTTTTCGTGTATGGCAGAGTTATTATATAATGTTATCGATTTCTACAATCGTATCAAGGATTTCCTCTACGCAAATCTGAGCGAACTCAGGTGTATCGAAGATGAAGGCGAGGTATTATCTCAACGTCAAAGAAAAAATAAATATATTATGGAAAATGCCCTCCATTATCACATAAACAACCGCTTTATAATACGCTTTGACTATGATATTGATACGAAATCGGCATACCCTATCTTACTCCCTTATTAGAGCGGGACTTGGGTTTAGGCTTAGCCTTTGGCTTAGCATTAGCCCGTCTTTTTACTGGTAGTTTCGAACCTCCTGATACAGGTGTGTCAGTGGGTTGTTTATCTAAATCTTCTTTTATTTTATCTGTTTCTTTAATTTTTTTATATAATAAATCCAAGAGGGGTCGTTTGTTATCTATACCCTTAATTATTTTAATTTCGAGTAGATATCCATTTAGAGTTTTTACAAGTTCTTTCATTTGTGTTGCTCTTTCACCTTTAATTTTACTCATTACACCTTCATAGTAGCCTATATTGTTGTTTAGGTATGAAGTAAGTTCTTCAATATGTATATCTATTTTTTGTTTATCAGTTAGTTTTTTTCGAAAGGCTTTTATTTGGTCTGAACTTTTCTTTATTATTTCTTTTGTTAATTCACTTTGTTTTTTAAGTTCTTCTATTAATCGTCGATGTTCCTCCGCTCTTTGTTGTGTTTCTTTTTTCATATTTGCAATTATTTCTTTACGTACCTCCCTTTCTTTCTCATCATCTATCTCCCTTATTTTCTTTCGTTCCTCTATTATTATCTTCCCCTCGCTCTTATTTCTTCTCGTTCCTCTTCTTTTATTTTGTTAATTAATTGGTGATTATTTGTGTCTATCAACCGTATCTTTGAACTCATCGTTTCGGGATACCTTCGCTACTTTCTATATTATATTTATATTTATTTTTTATATTTTCCAAAACTCCTTTATTTGCTTACAATCCTTCATATATTGTGTCATACGTGTCCTGTTATCTTCAATCTCTTTTTCTAATTGTCGAATATTGTTTTCATTATTCTCGCAATACTCTACAATCTCATTTTGTTTTTCGAGAGAATGAATAGGGATTGTGATGCTTCGAATACCTGCTTTCGAAATGTGCTTTATTGCGTTCTCTTGTCCTGTGTATAAAATACTCATATTATCCAAGTTATTTACCAAGTAATAATAAGCATATTTCAAGTTTAGCACCGACTTGTTTTTATTTTGAAGTATATAGCAATTGTCGCTTACCGAGAACTCGTTGGCATATTTAACATTCGGAGTTCCTCCGTCGCCGATGATGAGGCTTTCGCCTTCGTAGTCTGGGGTATCCACAAAACTATCGACAATCGCATAGCCTTTAAATACAGGGTATTTGCCCTCCTTGTTCCCATACTTCGTGTTCCTTTTGCTCCTTGGAAGAATATTACAGACTTCTTCAAGCGTCCTTTCTTCTGCCATATGTTTAGTATTGTATGGGTTATGTAATGTTATGTAATAATTTCTTAAATATAAAAATATACATTAATGTTTAGCCTTAGGCTTCGTCGCTTTCGCCTTAGCGACAGGCTTCGCCACTTTCGTGGCTTTCGCATCATTCTCCATACGGTTTAACTTTCCCTTCAAACTATCTATGTCTAAGTCGTCAATGACTTTTTGCGTTAGTTCATAGTTGTTTTTTTCAAATATCTTTTTATATTTAGACGCCATAACATACAGAGGCGTCCCTTTTTTGTCATCCGCCGTCAAAGTTTCAATCGACGACCTTATCATATTCCTCGTTTCATCATAGCAGTTCTTTAACTGGCATTTCATCAGTTCCTCACGCTGTTTTTCTTTGATTATTTTGATTTCGAGAGACGTCTTCTTATTCGCAAAGGTTATGAAATCAATCTTCTTATTATTGAAAGCATCCTTTAACTTTTCTATCTCAATCATATATTTGTTCTTTTTTGAGTCTTCAAACTCCTTCTTACATTTTTTAGTGAGACACTCTTTCAATTTACCTAACAATCCTATCATTTCAAGTAAAAGTTTTAAGTTCTTATCCATTATCTTTATGTTATTCTATATTCTATATTATACTCCGATAAAAATAAAAAAGAACAGATATTAAAAAACCTTTATTATATAAGGAAAGCGATGTTGCCGAAGAAGAACAGAGGCTTATTGAATAGAAAGTTTATGAATAATGTCAATGTATGTATAGGAGACTTTCTATGCCTTTGGGCGAAAAATGTTAGCGTGGATGTTGTTGATAGGCTTATAACTACTATCATTGTCATCAAGAATATCATCACTGTCATCGTTATATTTTTACCCTTAGTCATTGGGTTGTCTATCGGGGCTATCTATGGGAAGGCGTGGGATGACCCGAAATATAAAAATCTCAAAAAACCCGAATATAATCCGCCCAGTTATGTCTTTGGTATCGTATGGACTGTTTTGTATTTGGCGATAGGCATCATATACAGTTATGCGTTGTATGATTATCGAACGAGTAGTTCGAATACAGCGAACGGTTCTTTCAAATCCATCACGTATTTTAAGGATTACAAGTATTGGGTCATACCGACATTGGCGTTGCTCTTTAACTTCCTTTATATACCCACGTTTTTCGGAGAGAACGGGCTATTCAATGGCTTTGTCGTCATCCTATTCTGCTTGGTCTTAGCGATAGCGACGCTACTACAATTCTATTTCCAAGACAATTATGACCCAAATATGAAATATTATGCGATACTCGCATTATTACCCTACATCGTGTGGCTATCCTTCGCATCCTATTTGTCATACAGTATATATACGTTGAATACCGTATGATAGCGTAGCAGCGTAGCGTAGCAGCGTAGCGTAGCATATTATTTATTTTTCAGTTTAATTATTAGGATATGAATAAAAAAGTAAGCAAGGGACGTCCCAGTCGTCCTGCCAGACAAGTCAGGCAATCGAGAGGGATACCTCATCGGATACCTCGGATACGCAAGGGCGGACAATTCCCAACGCTTTTACAAGGACAACAAGCATATTCGCTATATCAGCAGACGCAACAAGCACAAGCACAGCAGCCTCAACCTCAACCTCAGCAACCGTCGCAACCGCTACAAGGACAGCCACAGGCTCAGCAGCCTCAGCAAGGACAGCCTGGGTTCATTGGGACAGCCTTAACAGACTTGAAAAACAATAAAGAGATGTTTCAGCCTGTGTATGACACGACATCGAGTATCGGTTTAGCATATACCTTTGGTGTCGCATTATTAACTACTATTCTTATGTCGTTGGCAATATTCGCAGGTGTCCAAATCAACAACTATTACTATAAATACAAAGGGAAGGCAAGAGGGCTAATCACGAGCGCCAAGTGTTATACAGAGACAAATAACAATAAAAAATATAAAAAATGCGACGCAATGATAGAGTATGAAGTCGCAGGTGCTAAGTATAGGCACAATTATATTTCGGATGCTCTTGTGAATGTGAATGAAAGCGTTGACGTCCATTACGAACCTTCGAACCCGAATAATTTTACAACAAAATACGATATGATGTTATATATCGGTTGGGGATTAATAGTATTCTCTGTCATCGTGATGTTATTAGCGTGGGGTTGGTTTATTATGTCGTGGTTTTTCAAACCCGTAGCAGCGGTCAGCGGATTAGGCGCATTAGGGTCTGCTTTAACCCCTAATAGTTAGACATTTATGTCAGGCAGGTTAGACATTTATGTCTTACAGGTTAGACATTTATGTCTGGCAGGTTAGACATTTATGTCTTACAGGTTAGACATTTATGTCTGGCAGGTTAGACATTTATGTCTTACAGGTTAGACATTTATGTCTGGCAGGTTAGACATTTATGTCAGGCAATACAAATATGTCCCGTAGGGCAAGGTAATTGAAACGCCTTCATATCCTCGGGATTACATTTACGCAGTTCATTACATAAAAGCACCATTCTATTCTTCTTTCCAACAATAAAATTGTCATTTTCGTAGTTAGGTAGAGGTCTTCGCTTTTCATTACCTTTTAGGTAATGATTGTTCGTTGTAAAATAAAATATTGTTCTTTCGCTCGTACATTTAGAGTTCGCACCCCATTTCCCACGATTATTTATTGCGACGATATTCATAGTATATTCGCTCAATTCGCCTACGGCAGTCGCATAAAACTTCATATTATATTTGAGATACATACCGCCCATCTCGGCGTCATTATCGTCGTGAATAATATACCCGTGATTGAACTTATAATAGTCGTTAAAGAGGTATTCGTAATGGACGTCATTTATGTTGTTTCCTACAAAGATTAATTCTTCGAGAAGCGGTAATTTAACAATAACTTTCATAAATAGATAATCGAAACCGTCATTGTATATACTGACTTCTGTAAGTAAATCGACAATGTTAAAGCGACTAACTTCGAGCAATTTAAGGTTCTTTATATTTGCGATACTACTTATAAAGGCATTGAAGTATCTTCCAATATCTATATTTTTCAATAACAAGTTCTCAACAGATGCCGATACATTTTGAAATATCGTTGAGAATAGTGTTCTTGCTTTTTCTGTCGCAAAAGTAATATCTGATAATAGTATTGACTTCACCTTCGTATCTTTCGTATGTTGGATTGTGTGCTTCAATATCACAACATCTACGTCATCTAATTTAACCTTCGCTAAAACAATATGTTTTATATTTCCCGTGCTAACCTTTAACAACTCGGGAGTATAAGAAGTCTTTACGAACGTGCCTTGTATATTATCGAGTTTCTTTCGGACTTCTGCTAATGTGTTTTTATTTAGAATAGTATAGTCATTCTTCAAACATCTATATAAAACTTCGGATTTAACATCCGGATTACCAAACATCTTTGTAATCGACAAAGGCGACTTACGGGAAGGCTGAGATGTAGCACGAGTAGCACGAGGAGGAGACTGAGTAGCCAGAGCAGCCCGAGTAGGAGACTGAGTAGCACGAGGAGGAGACTGAGTAGCACGAGGAGGATTTGAACGCCTACGAACAGGAACAAATTGACTTTCACGTCTATGTGTCCTATCCATATTATAGGATAAATATGTTCTATTTTACAAGATATATTTAAAAAATTGATTGAGCGGAGTGAAAGTTATAGCAGAGACAAACACAAAGAAGCAGACGAAAAGTCAAACCGCAAACCGCAAAGCAAACCCGAACGAACGCAAGTCGAACCGCAAACGCAAAGTCGAACCGCAAAACAAACGCAAGGAAACAAGATGTCCTCAACCTCTTCCGCTGCTACTGTTGTTATGCCAACTATGGCTGAACTTTTCAAGGAGTATATCGTGAAGATGCCAGACGCCCTTGATACCAAGAAAGAGATTGATGAGTATATCAAGATTGGATTGAAGGAGATTGTCGAGGCGAGAAAGGCAGAAGAGAAAGTGAAGAAAGCAGAAGAGAAGGCTCTCGAAAAGGCAAAGAAGACAAAAGAAAAGGAAGCACCCGTGCCTAAGAAGCGTGGAGCGAAAAAAGAAAAAGATGTGGATGATGACGGCAACGAGGTAGAGAAAGTGAAGAAGCCTCTCTCGCCCTACCTGATGTTTATGAATAATCATCAGAAGAAGGTCAAGAATGCTATTGAAGGATTGAAGCAAAACCAGTTGTTTTCAGAAGTTGCCAAGTTCTGGAAGATTTACAAGGAGTTTGTCATCGAGAAGAAGGAAGAAGTTGCTGAGTTGGATGAAGAGGAAGGTCAGGAGAAACTTGTCGAACTCTGGAATATCCGCTTTGAAGAATTGATTGAAGAGAGGAAGAAGGAAGTCGAAGCGGAGAAGTCTGAAAAGACAGAAGTCGAAACGGATGAAGAAGAGAAGAAGGAAGTCGAAGCAGTCGAAGCGGAGAAGTCTGAGGATGAAGAAGAGAAAAAAGAAAAGAAGGCTGAGAAGAAGAAAAAAGAAAAGAAGGAGAAGAAGGAAATCGAAGAGATAGAGGAGGTAGAAGCAGTCGATGCTGACAAGACTGATAAGAAGAAGGACAAGACTGAGAAGAAGAAAAAAGAAAAGAAGGAGAAGAAGGAGGCGAGTTCGTAAATCCCAACGGATTAGGAAGATGTAGATAGGTAGTTTAGATGTGTATATATTTTATATTTTATTTATTTCGACATATCATAAGGATATTCTAAGTTTAGTAATATTTGGGTATCACGACGCATCACTTGCGTTATTAAGAGAACTTCGAGAGATTACTTTGTGGTTATAGAAGGCTCTTAACTATCTTTTTCTTTTTCTAAAAACTTTTAGACTTCTATAACTTTATAAAAAGAAACTCTAAATATCCCAAAGTATATGCTTAGTAATACTCGGGATGCTCGACGCATCTGCCAACTTTTAGGTATTTTATTGTAATACTTTGTTATCACTTATGGTAATAAAGTAATGTTCTTTAATCTCTAAAAGTCGGCAGATGCGTCGAGCATCGCAAGAGTTATTTAGAGAACTTCGAGAGATTACTTTGTGGTTATATAAGGTTCTTAACTATCTTTTTATTTTTTCTAAAAACTTTTAGACTTCTATAACTTTTTAAAAATCTTTAAACTTTATAAAAAGAAACTCTAAATATTCCAAAGTATATGCTTAGTAATACTTGGGATGCTCGACGCATCTGCCGACTTTTAGGTAATTTATAGCAATACCTTGTTATCATAGTGGTAAGAAGAATATGCTATATTTGGCTCTAAAAAGTCGGCAGATGCGAAGTGGCGTCGAGCATCCCAAGAGTTATTTAGAGAACTTCGAGAGATTACTTTGTGGTTATGGTTCTTAACTATCTTTTTATTTTCTTTAAACTTTTAGACTTCTATAACTTTCTAAAAATCTTTAAACTTTGTAAAAATAAACTCTAAATATCTCAAAGTATAAATACTTCTAAGTATCACTTCTAAGTATCACTTCTAAGTATCACTTCTAAGCCTTTAACCATTTAACAATAAATATTATATATATATCTAATTAAGTTAGGTATCTCAAAAAATGCGTTTATTGCTACTATTAACCTCTTTCTTGTTTCTATCATCTTCTGCGAATGCTTATACGAATATAAATATCTATGGGACAGGAATGTTTCTGCCGTATAGCATAGGTATCATCGGGTATATTAAGAAGCACTTTCCGCTACCAGAAGCGAATATCACAGGTATATCGGGAGGTGCGATTTGTTCTATACTATATACGCAAGAGGACGACTTTACAAACCCAGATACGATTTGGGATTATACGATTGGGGCGGATATAAACGAACTCTCAGTATATAAGGACTTGCGTATCTTTCAAAAGAACATTGGGGATAACTTGAAACTTCGCTATCGAGGCGCTCATCGTAATTTCAATAATATCTCTGTAATATCTACCAATGTGAATAAGATGAAGAATGAAAAAATATCGAGTTTCAACAGTATCAACGATTTAATCGATTTCAGTCTGTGTAGCACGTATATCCCTTTTGTATCTGGTGATACGATGGGAAGACAATACAAAGGCACTGAGTATATGGACGGGGAGATATTCCGTGATTATAAATATGACAAAAAGCAGACTTGTCCGACGACAATCTCAATCCATCGGAAAATGTGGGGACGCAAGTTCAATATGAATAACTACCTTTATACGAACAAACAGATTTCACGAGACCTCTTTCAATACGGCTGGGAAGATACGCATAAAAACAAGAACAACCTCTTCAAGTGTATTACCAATACAAAAAACAAGATATACTTGGGTAAGATATTATCGCAGAAATAACTGGGACGCCTTCTCATAAGACTTTTCAATCCGCTTGTCATACAGTTTCAGGCGTTCGAGGCGCTCCTCTTCGGCTTTCGCTTCCTTCATTTTTTTCAATTCTTCGGCTTTCAGTTCTCTCGCAGATAATGTTTTCTTCGCCTTGTTCTCTCGGTATGCTTCGTATTCATCGACGCTCTTGAACTCCTTTACATTTTTCATTAAACGTGGGTCGACAAGGCGTGTTCCGTCGTGCGCCCTCATATAATCTGTGTATGCCAAGGTGTTCGCATTGGTTTTTTCAAGACTGCTTGAATAATCGTCGGGACGTTTTCCGCCTAACTCGGTGAATTGTAGGGACTTTGCGAGTATCAGCGGTTCGGGTTCTCGATACTTGACAAGCCCCTTGCTAACGGGAACATTTTTATCAAATAACGCATTGAAACTCTCATTGTCTATTTTATTCTTTTTAATCAATTTCTCGATGTTAATATCCTCACGGGTTTTCGTGGATACTTCCATCTTCGAGCCATAGCCGAACTCGATTTCTTCGTCGTATAATTTACATTTTTCAAAGTTTTTATTAAACTTGTCCGCTGTCATCTTTTCGTCCCCCGCTGTCGCCCCCATCGTTGCCATTACTTCGCTCGGGTGTGGCATCGTATCGTTCGTCATTTTGTGAAAGAACTCGTTGTGCTGTCTTTTGAGGTCGTGATGTTCCTTGAACTCATCACGTAGTTTAAGTTCCTTTGCGAGTTTCGTAAAGCAATGCGTGATAATATTAAAGAGGTCTTTGTTTCCGCCTTGCTTGTCTGGATGCGTATTCATTGCCAATTTACGATACGCCTCTTTCAGTTCATTCCACGTAAAGTTTTTCGATACATTTAAAACTTCGTAGGGATTGATACTTTCAATATCGATGCTTTTAAAGTCTATCTCGTCAATCTTTCCGCTTTGTTGAGCGGCGCTATAATATTGCTGATACGTATATTGTCTCGATGAATTCGCACCCATTATAATATATAACTATACTATGCTTAACACTACTATATGTTAAATCTTATAAAAAACGTAGTGTAATCGCATAATACAGATAATAACATAATACATATATAAAAATATACTCAATAAATATTTATAATAAATGGCTATAAATAATATTATTGTTGTTGGTTGTAATATTATTGGGTTATATTCGGCACTGCGGTGCGTCGATAATGGCTATCAGGTCTCGATTGTCGATAAATTGTCGTGCGACAAATTGAATAGCAAGAACAAGAGTCGAAATAATTATCGGGTATTCAATAAGTCGCATCAGTTATACATACATTTATTGAACCGATTTTCAATCAAATACGAAAGGTATATTTTGAAATACAATGAAAAAACAATAAACGTCCTTGCGAGTATCATCAACAAATCGAAATTGATACCAAAGAAGTCCTTAAATACGCAATCGTTCGTCAAGTTCTGTCGTTCGATTTTGTCGATAACCGACTATAATATCCTCAAAAACAACCTCGAAGCATTCGAGCATATATATAGTAATATTTCGGCAATGGACGCACTCGTGATGTTATCGTGCGACATCTCCGCATATCAAGAGTATTTTATATTAACCGACGATTTCTCTGTATTAATCGAGCGAATTACCGCATATCTAAAAACGAAAAACGTAGAGTTCCTTTACAATACCGAGATACGTGATATAACGCAAAGCAACAACATCGTATATTCGACGACACGTGTCAATACCTATCTATCGACTATCATCATACTCGCATTATCAAAAGGCAACCTACAAAAGTTTAATTTCCTTACAAAGGAACAACGAAAACTCCTTAACAATGTCTCGAAATATAACATTGATTGCGAGAGCATATACTCGGACAAACTCCTTAAACACGAACACGACATAAAGAGCCATTTATTAGACAAACTACATATTGTATGTCCTATTAAAAAAAATAGTATGTATTTATGGAATTATGGAATAAATAACATCATTATTCGTGATAAAATAAAGCACCTGTTTTCACATATATTTATTTGCGGCGATTGTTATTCCCGAAACAACTTCTTTATAAATTATTCGCTCGAAACCTTCGATACGATATGTAGCAAAGTTAATCATCGTATGATAACGCATACGTATTCGTCTTAGACGCCTTCGCTTCCAATTGCTCCTCCTGTGCTTCCAAAAGCACCTGCGCCTCTGCTCGATTTTTCAACTTCTTTTACTGCTACCAACCTCGAATATACTTGTTTTCTCACTATCATCTGGCAACATCTCCAAGGCAACGTTAAGTCGCTAAGGAGGTCTGGGCTGTTTTCATTTATTTTTGTAAGTGCGATATATAGATTGCCACGGTATCCTTGGTCGATAATTCCCACGCTATTCGCAAGAATATAGCCAGAGCGACTGATAGAACTGCGAGGGACAATTTCGACATAGTAGCCATTCGGGATTTCAAGTTGGATACCTGTATCATACAGAGTGGTATCAGGCGTTAGCCTCTTGTGTTCTCGAATAATCGTCAAATCATACCCTGCGTCCGAGTATCTCGTCTTCGTTGGCATAACCGCATTGTCATCCACTTTCAACACCTTGATAATCGGGATAGACACTGAGCCGTTGCTACGCCCGTTGCCACTGCTGCTACAATCGACACAACGACTGTCGCAATTATTATACCCATAGATATAATTATTATAGTAAGGGCAACTATAATCGCTATATATCATCCCGAGCAAATCAATCATATTCACACAACTATATTGTATCACGTGGGTTTTGAGTGTTTGTTTGCGGACATACGGGATATCATACAACTTGACGATACAGTCTGACGTCGCATCATTGTAAAACGAAACATTCAAAATGTCATTCCTGATACACGCAACCCGCTCAATGTATGCCTTGACAAACTGATTACATACGTTGGCGTCCGCATCATAACACTTGGTAATAAAGGAGGTCAAATCGTTATACCGACATCCCGTGATATTCAGGTGCGACGCAATGTCATCCTTGATTTTTTGCGAGGTGATGGTAAGTTCGAGGACGCTCCTCATATCCACAACATCTGCTTCTATCGAAACATTCCCTATCTTTCGCAAACATCCGACGAACGCATCGATATTGTTGAAATACGGATAGTCCTTCTTGTCTTCGTCGCTCAATTCGAGATAATAATCATAGAGAATGCATTGCGGACGATACGACTGGTCGCCTTGCTTCTCATCGCTATTAATCTCGATATAGACGCTAATGTCTGTTCCCTTCTCGCTGGTCTCTTGCGTATCTTTGGCATCGCTGATGTTATTGAAGGCGACTATGCCGAGAATATACGCCTTCTCAGGGGTATCAATCTTCTCAAAGAAGTTCTCGCAAAATGCCATCGTTTTTATTCTTTAAATATGGAATAAACTTTATATCAGTTTTTCGGCTTTCTTCTCTGTTCTTCTGCGGTTCGACTTGGTTGTTGCTGTTGCTTTGGCTTTTCGCTTTGGCTTTGTGGTTGGCTCTAACTTATAAATATAAAAATAAGAAATCAATTATTATAAATGATATAGCATATTATAACATATTTATCCCGATTTAATCGGTATCACTGTCGTTGCTGTCTTCGTCGCTGCTGTCTTCGTCGGTATCGCTGCTATCGCTGCTATCGCTGCTATCACTGCTTTCATCTGATTCAGTATCGGTATTATCGTCTGTTTCGCTATCGCTGTTGCTCTCGCTACTTAAAGAACTGCTCTCGCTACTCTCGCTACTCTCGCTACTTAAAGAACTGCTCGAACTCATCTTTCTATTTTTAGCAAGTTGCCTGAAATATTCTTGTTTCGCAATAATAACCTCCATCATCTCATCTCTACTCAATTTACCCTCGATGTATAAACATACCTTTATCAAGCCCTGTTTATTCAAGTTTCGAACATACTTGATACCCTTTCCTGCTTCTGGATTTAGAATAGCCCATTCGAAGATAAATAGTTTCATATCCTCGCAATTCATTTTTTTATAATCGGTCATTATATGGTATCTAAAAGGTCTAAAAAGGGAGGCAATTTTTATATTTTTATTATATCAATTTATATCTTTTCAATTTAGCGATTAACCCTTGCTTATTGAGACGCACCGTTTTGCCATCCACCTTCTTTGTGATTTTTATATTATTTTTACTGGCGATTGCTTGTAATTGCTTTACAGTATATTTAACAACCGCTTTTTTGCCACCAGTCGTGTTTGGATTTAATAAGAATATTTTTACAATATAATTGAGATGTTTAACATGTCCAAAAATAAATTGTATTAGAGATGCAGGATTATAATTTAACTTACTACAAAAACTTCTAAAATCATCCGTTATTCTATATATATGATATTTAGTTCCATTTGTCTCTCTTGTTTCAATAACAATTAAATTATACTTTTTATTACCTAATTCTTTGTGATTATCTATCACTTTATTATTAGTATCTAAATATGGGTCAATGCGTATCCCTTTATCCTGAACATCATAATTTTCCACCTGCTCTAATTTATCTACGATATGAGACAACTCTTTTTGGTCGGGTGTAAAACCTAAATATGTTGATTGATTGATATACTGAAAATCATTAATATTTTTACCGTCTTGATTTTTAGAACCCTGCATAAATGAGAAGAAGTTCATTTATATCCCTATATATTAGAAAATATATAGGGATATAAAAATAAATAAAATAATAAAAATCAATACGATATATGCCTTATTTCCTCCTTGAACTTCGTGATAGTCTCGTTGCCGCTACCGCAGCCGTTGCTACTGCTAATCACAGGGACATAACTGAGAATATATTTTAGTCCTTCATATTTATCGTCCGTCCGTTCCTTTATCGTCGCATTCTTTTCGAACTTGTCAGGGTTCTCCTTGATAATCTTTCTTCGCAGTTCATTATATAGATGTATCGATATCTCTTCTATCTTTGCGATAACGACGCTTTCTTTTGCGTTCCATCCTTTCGATATATCGCATTTGTGCGAGTAGATGCTGATAATCGGTAGCGACCATAATATACCCACACGTTTCCCACGATACTTCTTTTTATATTCGTAGTTATACAACCAGAAGGCGTCGTTAAATATATCGCCCTTATATAATACGCAGAATACGCCCCACAAAAACCACGCATTATCATTGTCGCTACTGTAAAACTTCGTTTCGAACTTATATTTCGTTCTCAATATATAATCGATGATGTGCCTCAGTTTATTCGCTATATCGACAAGCGTATCCCCGTCATCCACCGAGATATCGTCCGTGGATTTAATCGTCTTGATGATGATAGCGACAATCTTAATCGCCAACCCATAATTCTCGTGGTCGTGCGGTGGCAATACCCCGTCAAACCGCATAATGCCGTTGTGTGATAACTTCAAGTCGTTATTGTTAAACTGAGCGGATATCTTGTCTTTTAAAACTTTGATAGACATATTCCCGCATTTCGCATTCGGATGCTTGTTGTAAATATCGCAGACGATACACATCTTCGAAATAATGACATAGATGTCCTTGATTACCAACTTATCACCCTCTATGATTTTTTTAAGAGAACTATAAATGTCCGTCAATTTACTTATGTCATATAAGGAAATGAACGAGCCAATATATGCACATACATTTATAAAAACGTTTTCCAAAATATCGATTGTTTCATATAAAAAAATTATCTTCGTGCTTAGCATTATGCTGTTTTGTATATCACCGTTGCTTATGGACGTAAATAAGTCAGCCTCCGCAGCCTCAGCAGTCTTCGCAGTCTTCGCAGTCTTCGCAGTCTCCTTAGCCGCCATAATACACAAAAGGTATGGTACGTATTACTTATTACAGGATTATATATCTATCTATATTAGCGAAGTCAGCGAAGCCGCAGTAGCGGCGTTGCCCTAATTATTCAAAGATGCCGCTTTTATGCGATATGATGAAAGCGTGATGATTGTTGATAATCTTATAGCATTTTATAATCGTAACCTCAGACACATTACAGGCTTTCGCAAACATCTTTTTCGTATATCCGAGGTTCTTCACATTCGCATAGTAATACAGAATACCCGCAGCAGACGACGTAGGCGAGTTATCATTCATAATGTCGTGGTCTTCTATTAAACGGACGAGCAACTTGCATTTCTCAATGTCTTTGATAGGCATATTAAGGTTGTTTCCATATTGTGCTATGAAATCCATAGGTTCTGGCGAGGATACGTTAATATGTAAAAGCGTCTGAAAACGTGAAGTTCCCTTATTCAGGGTTACGTGAGAGATATTAAACATCGCCGCAATATCTTTCGAACTCTTGGGTATCTTGTTGATAAGACAAGCGTGATAGATACACGACGCAATCAAGCCCTCCTTGTTGTCTCCACGAGATATCTTCTTTTCTGACGCATTCTTATAAAGAACCTTGGCGTCGTCAATCACCTTCTGGGGTATTCCGTTGTTAATCGTATTCCCTGTCATCTTGTCGAATACATTCCAGAGCGTCCTTTCATCATAAGGCATACTATTCCACATTTGAAACATCCTGATGCGACGGATGTCAATGTTGTCCTTGTATCCGCATCCAATCATCGAGCCGATGGATGATTTGGGTAGTAAATTATTGGTTGGCAACCCGCACCGTGAAGGGTCGCCATCACGATTGTCGTCATTCCCGTAAAACCGCCATTCTGCCGTATTCTCAATCAGTTTCGAGACAATCGCCGAGCAATTCTTACATATTTGCATGTGGTCTTCGCTAATCACCTCGCTACACCCGCAACCGCAAGAATTACTATTAATATCTAATTTGCTTATATCCAACTCAGAAGACGATGATGACGGTTCGTCATTCTTTATCTTCGTTAGCATATTCCAAATATCATCATCATATTCCATAATTAGGATACAAGCAGGTAGATATTACTATAAGGTAATAATCAGTTTTTATATGATTTTATTCTTATATAAAAAATTGATATCCGATGGTTTGTGATTGGATTACATAGACAACGATGAAGTTTCTCTCGGCACTTACGTTTCTTGCGGTTCTCTCAGTTATCACTGACGGATTTCTATTCCCTATCCCTAAGACTGTCTCAAATCGACGTTCATTACAATTGAGGGATGGCAATAATCCTCTTATCACCTGTAATGAGAAATATGTATATATGAAGTATTTAATCGGTATTCGGAATTTGAAACGGGTATATCGCATCGTCAAAGACAATCATCTCGCAGACATCCAGAACGCCGTCAATATCCTAAATGTCCTTAATTTTCTCAATAATACGCAGATGACGATTACGAGAGACAATAATGCGTATGATGGGAACTCGATGCAAATCAACAATACCGATAAAATCGCCAAAAACCTGATACTATCGAACATCTATATCGATGTTAGCACCGTTAAATATATTCAAATCTCAACAAAGAATGATACATTGATTGTTGAATTGGATAAAAATAATGCGAACACGAACAGCAACGTATTGTATGACATCAGTAAGATTGATAACTTCCTAAGTTCCATCTCGCTATTGATGAAAATCATTAACATCAATTGAGTAATCTATTAACTTTGTCTCATATCATTTACAATCCGTCGCAGTTCTTGAACTTCGTGGCGTAGCGTATTCAATTCATTTCTCAGACTATATGTTTTATTTTCAAAGGGCGTCGTATATTGAGGCTTCTCCGTGTCGAAACGCTTTGGTTTCTGGTTCTGGAAATGCTCTTTTCTACCTTCGAACTTATTGAGTTTCTCTTGTCTCTGAGTTTTAAACAGAAGAAAATCCTCGCTATCAATGTCATACTTTGCGATAAGCGAGGGTTCGTCTTCATTCTCCGTTTCTACCGATTTACAAACAGATTGATAAAGCCTCGTTTGAATACTACGAGAAGTCCTTTTGAGTTCGGACGCAATATCATCATACGATGCCTTATTCAAACGCATCGCAAGAACCTTCTCTTCTTCTCCCGTCTCCCATCCAAGACCCGCCCTTGATGTAGCCTCGTTTCTACGGAGTTCGTCGAAGTTCGAAGACCTTCTGTTGTATCGATATTGTTGTTGGTTTTGCTGCATTTCTTGTTCGCTTTAAACTATATGTATTATAACATCTTATTTTTATATCCTTTTCACGGGAGACCCAGCGGACGCCGCCCCAGCATAGGAATAGGACTTGATATAAAAATTGCTAAATAACACAAGCATATTTATTTGATATACCAGTTCGATTAACGCATATCTACGTGGGACAACATCCTCTACGCAAATGACAATGAGCGAATGAAGTAAGCAGATGGCAAACTGTAATAATTGGGTGCGTGTAATATATTTTTTAAATGGATTATTGTATCCCAACGATGTATATAAATAATGAATATACATAATTAAATGAACCACGCTATTTATAAAACACCCGAACGCCGCAGTGCCGTTCCCGTGTCCTCGATACAACATAAACCCCCAAACGACACCAATCGTGCTATGATGATATACGTGGAGAAACGACAGTTGTTGCTTCTCTTTCCCTCGCAATATAATGAATAGCGTATCGAAATAATCGAAATACTTTGATAAATAATGAATAAACACGTAATACCGTAAGTCGCTCGTATAAGGTATGTTAATCCCGTAAATATTCGGATACGATACGACCACCGACAACCCATAGACCATATAGATATTCAACGCTATCTGAGCGTTATTGTATAGCAACATAGGAAGTTTTAGCGAATACGAAACCCGTTTCGCAGCATTCGCCGCTTTCGCTGCCTTCATATATTTCATAAGTCCATAAATCATACTAAAATATCCCACGACCGCTAATGACATAACAAACGGCGTCGTAGTATATACGATGACATCTTCTATGCCTATATTAAACGCCGTCGTCGTCGCCGTCGTCATAGTCTCCGTCGTCATAGTCTCCGTCATTGCTTCTATCATTATTTTATAACTATTAGATTATTATTTATATAATAATACATATTATATAGAATGATAGATAAAAAAGGTTGCGACAAGGAAGACCCTTCATACAAATCGTGTATGCGAGTATTTTCAAAAGACGTCGCCCCAAATCCATCCGCTGTCGTCGCTCCTCGTAAGCATACAATGGCAAATCGCATAAAACAGTATTACTATCTTGGCGACAAACTGTCTTTGTTGCGAGAAGACGATTGCTTAGAAAAAACGAAAAACGCAGACGGAACGACGGGATACACCATACATAATATCATTACGCTTCGAAAACGCATAGGCTCGAAAAGCAGATACGGGCAAATCTATTTGACGAGTATCCCTTCCTTAACAAAGGTATATCCAATCGCTACAAAGGTGATGCCCGATAATATGAATAATAGATATGAGATAAATATTATGTTGATGATAACCACGGACATCCTTTTAAAAAACCTGTCTCGGCATTTCCTTATGATTTATGGAGGTTGTGTGTGTTCGAAGCAAATTGCCAAAAAATTAAAATTAATAAGCATCAATGAACTCGCCGACGGCGATATTAAGATGCTTATAAACATTCCCGAAGACGTCGGGAACACCGAACTGATGTTTAACCTATTCATACAAACCTTTATATCCATAGCGACGTTTCACAACCTCGTAGGATACGTGCATCGAGACACGCATTACGGGAACTTTTTATATCAAACGAACAGTGAAAAGGGATATTACCATTACGTCTTTCAAGGCACAAGTTATTACTTGAAAGCCTGTAAATACAATATTATCATTTATGATTATGGATTTGCGAGACGAATAGAAACATACGACCGCAACCGAGACAGCACATACGCCATCGATAGTAGCACTCAGGATATCGGCAATAGCGATATATCAAAGTGTAAAATAGCAATTTACAGAGATTACGCAAAAATAATTAATGCGTTTATTAAGCGAGGTAGCAAGAGCAAGGGATGGAACAAATTGCCGGAACTTGACAAAAATCTAAGCGACAAAATGCAACTTTTTAAAAATCTCTTACAGGTAAATATAGAATATGAACTCGATTACGAACGCAAAAATTGTGCGTCCTTTGCGTCGTCTATGTTCTCCTATATTCTCGAAAATATGTTTTTAAAATACGCACCAAAAGGTATGTTTATCACTACACGCCCCGCAAACGTCATCAACGAAATACCGTTCCAAATAGACAAGAGCGTTCCGTTTTAACTTAGCAAATCATCTTATTTTTATTATTTTATTATCTTAACTTTGATATCTTGTATTAGATATCAGATATTTAATATTAATATTAAATATTAATATTTAATAATTGCCATATATAGGATAAGGTAGTGCGTTTGAAAAATGAAGTATATGGATGCGTTGCGTAAATACAATGAGGGTAGTGATAAATGGTGCATCCCTCGTAAAGGTTCGGCAGATTACTTGAAAATACGAGAGATGATGAAGAAGATTTCGAGTATTCAAAAGTCAAAATCCAAGGATAGTAGCAAGGAAGACCTCGCAGACAAAAACAGACGCATCCAGATATTACAGGCTGCGATAAAAAGACGACTGGTTGCGAAGGCGATGAAGAGCATATCCGAACGAAAGTCGCCAAGAGAACCTGCGTATAATTCAGAATCACGTGCGTTTTCAAGCGATTACTATAAAAATCAAAAGGCAACAAAGATACAAAAGTTCCTACGTGATAAACTCATCGCAAATAAGAATAATTTAGACAATCGTGTCAAAACGTTTAAAATCGTGTCAAAGAGATTGGCATCCATAAAGCCCAATGATTGTTTAGAAAAGAAGACGTTTGACGGCGTCGCAGGATACACCATTCGCAACGTTATAAATCTCGAAAAACAAATCGGGACGCCGAGTAAAAATGGAGCGATTTATTTAACAAGCATCCCTAATTTCTTAGGTATCTACCCAATCGCCTCAAAGGTTATGAAAGTCGCCACCGATAACATAAAGGAAGTGAAACTAATGACACGGATAACAAAAGAAATATTGTTAAAGAAGATTTCAAGGCATTTCCTTATGATATATGGAAGTTGCAACTGTTCGAAGGAAATCGCCGAAAAGTTAAGATATCTGAGTATAAACGAACTTGCCGACGGCGACCTGAAAATGCTAATTAATAACAAGGATGTCGTAAGCGACGCAGAATTGATGTTTAACATATTTATACAAACCTTTATATCCATCGCTACATTCCAAAATATCATTCGACACGTTCATAAAGACCCGCATTACGGGAACTTTTTGTTTCAAACCAATAATGACAAAGGGTATTATCATTATATCTTTAATGGGAACAGTTATTACTTGAAAGCCTGTAAATACAATATTATCATCTATGATTATGGATACGCCAAGCCGATTGTAAAGCCTAAGAAGAATACTTTGCTTTCGAATGTGAATAATCAAACACGTTCGATAACATTCGATTACTCAAATATCATCCATTGCTTTATGAATAGTAAGTATTACGGATACGTGAATTTTCCAAACTTACCACCCGAACCGATGAGTAAGAATATATTCGCCATTTTTCGCAAAATACAAGAAATATCAGCGGAGGAAGTCGCAAAAAATATGGTAGATAAAAGCGACAAGCAATACGAGAATACAATTTTTCAACGTATAATTGAAGAGATATTTAAATATGCCCCTAAGAATATGTTTATCACAAAACGCCCACCCAATGTAATTAATAAAACCCCATTTTACATTTCGCCCCCTAATCACGTCGCTCCGAAAGCGGCGTCCGCGGCGTCCGCTACGTCCGCTACGACTTCTCCCAAGCCCGTTGTAAAGAAACCAGCGATAGCAGCGAATGCGACGAAGTCCGTTGATTCAAGAGGATTTACGAAATCCTTTAAAGCCGCTGCGATGTTGATGAGGAAAGAAGAGTATGTAAAGTTTGTAAAGGAGATGCGTGTCAAGGTGAAGAAGAACTTCCCCGATTTAACGCCTGATAGAGTTATGGCAAAGGTGAAAGACCTCTGGAAAACGCACATTCGTAGAAAGGATGCCTTATCAACAGACGAAAGCGTTCGCACCCCTTCCCCACTCGCAAAGCCTGTTGTAAAGAAACCAGCGAAAGCGGCGAAAGCGGCGAAACCTACGCAATATGTGAATTCTACGGAATCAAATATAGCAGCAGCAATATTGAAGAGAAAAAAAGACTATAAAAAGTTTGTAAAAGAGATGCGTGTCAAGGTGAAGGAGGACTTTCCTTATTTGACCGTCGCAAAAGTGATGGCGAAGGTGAAAGACCTCTGGAAAACGCATATACGAAAACAAGATGGTTTATCTTCAAACGCAAGTATTTATACCCCATCCAAATAAATACAAGATATCAATAACAGTCCATCAAGTTCGTCATCTAATCGAAGATATACGCACTAAAAGGTATGATTATCAACACAATTCTTTTTCGAATTGATATTAAATCTTCAAGGGTGTAAATATTAATAATTGCAATATATAGGATAGGATATATTGCAATGAAGTATATGGATGCGTTGCGTAGATACAATGAGGGTAGTGATAAATGGTGTATCCCTCGCAAAGGCTCTGCTGATTATTTTAAAATACGTGAGATGATGAAGAAGATATCGAGCATTCAAAAGTCGAAGTCCAAGGAAAGTAGCAAGGAAGATATTGAAAATAAGAACAGAAGTATAAGGATATTACAAGCGGCGATAAAAAGACGTCTCGCTAAAAAGCCGATGAAGTCTAAGTCTCTGACACCACCCAAGTCTCTTACACCACCTAAGTCTCTTACGCCACCCAAGTCTCTTACGCCACCTAAGTCTTCGTCTTCCAAGTCTCGTGCGTTTTCAAGCGATTACTATAAAAATCAAAAGGCTATGAAGATACAAAAGTTCCTTCGTGATAAACTCATCGCAAATAAGAATAATTTAGACAATCGTGTCAAAGCCTATAAATTAGTGTCAAGTCGATTGGCAGGTATACAGTCGAATGACTGTTTAGAAAAGAAGGTATTTAATGGAACACAGGGATACACCATTCGCAACGTTATAAATCTCGAAAAACAAATCGGGACACCCAGTAAGTTTGGTGCGATTTATTTGACAAGTATTCCAGACTTCTTAGGCATCTACCCAATCGCCTCAAAGGTTATGCCCGACAGTCGGGACAACGAAAAAGAGGTTAAACTAATGACAAAGATAACAAACGAAATATTGTTAAAGAAGATGTCAAGGCATTTCCTTATGATATACGGAAGTTGCGTATGTACGAAACAAATCGCCGAAAAGTTGAAATTAGTGAGTATTAACGAACTTGCCGACGGCGACTTGAAATCGCTCATACATAATCGAGATGTCGTACGTGATACCGAATTGACGTTTAACATCTTGATACAAACCTTTATATCCATCGCTACATTCCAGAACGTTCTCGGACACATTCACAGAGACCCTCATTACGGGAACTTCCTCTTTCAGAATAATAATGACAAGGGGTATTATCATTACATCTTTAATGGCGTCAGTTATTACTTAAAGGCGTGTAAATACAACATCATCATTTATGATTATGGGTTAGCAAGTCCGATTACAGAGTATAAGAAAACGGTGTTGCCCGGGCTTATCAATAGTCAATGCCGAATGATTTCATACGATTACACAAATATCATTCACAGTTTTTTTAATAGTAGTGCGCATAAAATCAAGGATTACCCGAATAAACATCCAGAAGCCACGCATAAAGCCACACTCGCCATTCACAATAATTTAGAAAACTTATTAACCGAAGAGTACGCAAAGAACAAGGCAAAGAACGGTGAAAAACACTATGAGAATTACATCTTTGAATATATAATCCAAGAGTTTTTAAAATACTCCCCGAAGGGAATGTTCCTTACGAAACGTCCTCTCAACGTCATTAATAGCACACCGTTTTACATATCCTCTCCACAGGCTACGAAAGCCGCAAAAGCCGCAAAAGCATAAGTTCATACAGGTGCTACTACGAAGAATAGATTAGCGGAATATCGAATGCGTATCCATCCCTAAATAAAATATTATAATTAATTACAATAATTCTTTTTATAAATATTATACATAAATATTATAGTATAGTTATTATTATGACGGATACGATAGCAGACCATCACGTTCGATTAGAAGGCATCGTCTATGATTTACGTGAGTTCTCAAAGGTTCATCCAGGGGGTTCAAACAGTCTTGCCATATTTGGCGGTAAAGACGCAACAATTCATTATTATATGCTTCATCCACATCATCGTATTCGCACACATATTCTTGATAAATATAAGGCGGCGAAAGCAGCAGAAGCAGCAGAAGCAGCAGAAGCAGTCGCAACGGCGACGGAAGCAACAGCGACAGCGACGGCACATCGATATACGTTTCATCGGTTGAATGAGTTGAAAGCGATTGTCGCAAAAGCCATCCCTTATCCATACGCAACGAACGAATGGTGGATAAAAGCGATAGCCATTATGATTGCCGAGATATATGTCGAATATCATAATTATATATATGGTTTCACAATTGGCAAGTCAATCTTGCTCGGGTTTTTGATGGCGATGATTGGGTTATGTATTCAGCACGACGCAAATCACGGTGCTGTCTCTCGTAGCGAGATAATAAATCGGCTATGGGGCTATACACAGGATTGGATAGGAGGCAGTTCGCTCCTATGGAAGCATCATCACGTATTATTACATCACGCCTATACGAACGTTATCGAACACGACCCCGACATCACGACGGATATTGTGCGTCTTCACAAAGATATTCGATATAAGGAGCATCACAGTTGGCAGAAGATATATGCGTGGTTTCTATTACTATTATTGCCGTTGAACTGGCATTTCACGGAACTCGGCGACCTCTTGAAGATGCACCATATGTCGCATCGTATATCATCATTCGCCACGCACGAGCAGAAAATCGCCATCGTCTTACGCATCGCCTTTTATATCCGCTTTTACGTCCTACCGCTTTACCGATACCCCTCCTTATATACCCTGCTCCACATTGGCATATCCTTGGCGGTTGGTGGCATATACTTGGGACTTAATTTTATTATTTCTCATAATTTCGAAGGCGTCAAGAATAATACCAACACCGATACCAACGCAACTACGACTACAACTACGACTACCGACTGGGCGATTTCGCAGATTGAGAGTTCTTCGACGGTTGGAGGGCGTCTCCTTGGCTTCTTTCACGGCGGACTAAATTATCAAATCGAGCATCATTTATTTCCTCGCATATCCCACGTCCATTATTACAAAATCAAACCTATCGTCCAAGACTGGTGTAAAAAAAATAATATTAAATATACTTATTATAATACCTTGTGCGACAACATTTATTCGTGCTACAAATACTTGGAATTACGAGGACGTCGGAGCGACTGACGGACGTATCCATATACCTTCGCTATTCTCGTCCCATCCACAGGGATACAATTCAATATAATGATATTTACAAATATTGTCGCAGATTATTAGCAATGGTTCAGTAATATCATAGTAGTCGCCCAGTTGTTCCATTAAACTCCTGTAATAGGCATCTTCATATATATTACTCATCGATTTCATCGCATTCTCCTTCTCTACCTCGCTTTTACGTGCCATCACTTCCTTTATATAGTCGGTTAGCAGATTACTTTCGTCATTCATCGTGAAACGATTGCGATTGGCAAGAAACCCTTCCAGTATCGTTTTACACATCCTCTTAATCACTGGAATATTATTGATGTCATAATTGCGAAATAGCATCACAGGCACTTCGTTTCTTAGTTCCGTAGTCTATATGTTCCTTATATACTCTATAACAATATCTACATCATTTTTTATTTTTATAAAGTTAATATTATAAAATAAAATATAGAAAAATAAAAGCGAAATCTAATAAATGCGGGTGCTTGTTCCAAGTCCATTGGGATTAACCTCAATCTTCTCGCAACTGACACCGTCGCATTTAACGACGTATTGTTGAGGATACATCGTGCCTTGCTCGGAGAATGGGCGGTTGCACGGAGCGCACGGGGCGAGGTTTCCTAACATAGTGGTTCGGTTGCGTTCCATTAATTTCTCGGCGTTCTCTTGTAAAAACATACGACTTTCATAACTGCTACGAACCATCGAATTATTATATACGTCCGCTAATAACTCGGAATTAACCATGCAACGAGGTCTGTAATCGGTGAAAGCACGTCCATCTGCCATTTTTATAGGACAATGAGGGGTCAATTCTTTTGACGAACTAAAACTCATTCTTAATATATCTATACAAATACAATATTTTTATTTCTTAGCCTCTATAATACGCTTAATCAACTCGTTCTTCGTTCCCTCGTTATTAAGAGTGCTTTGATTACAGAGTTCTCTCAGTTTATCCAATGAAAACTTTGAATATTTTTTTGCCAATGCCTTATCGTCGGTCTTTTTATCGTCGCCAAAGGTTATCTCCGAACTAACCGAAATCGTATCATTGTCGCCCTCCGCATCCTCACGAACCTTCTTTTCATATTCTTCGCTTGAACTTATAATCGTATCCACCATTTTATCGATATCGATATCTATGGTATCGCCAGATGGCTCAACGGTATCCTCTGTTTCAGCCGCATCAGCCGCATCAGCCGCATCAGCGTCCGCATCCGCATCAGCGGGTTCTACGGTCGCACGGGCAGTCGCACGGCTATCATAGACGTCGTCAGGGTGTAAAACGATATTACCGCCGTTCGCAAAAGTGATGACGTCTATATCGGGGTGTTGAGGTAAGACAAACTGAGCCAAACTTTCAGCAGTAGGCATAGGACACGAACCGCCTTGATACATTGATTGCTTACACGCATTCGAAGGAGCATAATCCTTGAATATCTCATTCATTATAACGTCCGACTTCTCGATATTTCGAGAGATACTATCTTCACGAGCGTCCTTTTTGATTAAATTAACCCGCTTTTCGAGAACAAAGAAGTTCCCTTCGAGTATGATTAGTTTTCTCCATAGAAACATCACGAGCGACACAATGATTACCAATATCAACAAATTGATATACGTTTGGTCAAAAATAAAACTATACATTATTTATTAAAATCATTACATATTTTGTTTTTCATTTTAATCGCATTCTCTATAATTACGGGAGGGAACTCTTTTATATCCAATAATTCTATCGCAATACATAAATACGAGTATCCACGCCTTATCTTATAGGGAAAGATATACTGGGTCTTGCTGGGGTTGCTTGTGTCCGTTTTCGCAGCATTCGCTGCTTTCACGGCTATCGCATCCACCGATAAATTAATAAATCTGTCAGGGTATAGTTCTTCCAACTTTACTAACTTGTGAAAATGCGTGGTGATGATTAGCGTTATACCGTTTAATTTGCTTAGGTATTCGATAACCGCATAAGCGGTCGCCATCCCTTCGGTGGGCGGCGTCGAGTGCATCGGTTCGTCCATTAGAAACAATCCCTTCTTCTGCGTCGCACTGATATCGACGGCTTTCTTAATCATATTTAAACAATACTCGGCTTCCGCTTCAAAATACGAGCGAGTTCCTAATATATCGGAGACCCGCATAAACGAATTGATAGTATCATAGAGTATCATCTGTGACCGCAAACTATACGTGATGCCTATCGTATGCCCGAGGATGACGTTTGCCAGTATCGTTTTCACATACGTAGTTTTCCCCCCTGCGTTCGGACCCGTCACGATGATATTCTTATTTAGATTGACGGGGTTTGCGACTTGCTCGTTCTTTAATATCGGGTTCTTGGCGTCCCAGAATATCGTTTGGGTTGAATAAGAAACGCTCGACCATTCTCTGGATAGCAGTAGTTTATTGATAGTATCGATAGCATCCACCGCATAAATCGTTTTCAAGAGCGACGATATATCGTTCTTTAAAGCGTCGTCCTTCCATATCCTGTATATATCCGTCATCGAGTTATGGATACTGATGCGTTGATACGTCTCTTTAATATTAAAATAAGGTGCGATGATATTGCTTGGCAGATTTTTCATGATGTTTTGCGAATGCCTCACGAAATGGACGAGACCCTGCATCTTTGCGTGTAGTTTGTATTTCGTATTATGTAAGAACAAGGCGATTTCGTAGGTTTGATACATATTGTAAAGATATACGCCGACATACATAAAGATGGATACGAACTTCATTATGTCCGCTCGAAAGTTCCCTGTCGTCTTAAACATCAACACAATGATATTATAAAATATCTCGATATATGATGTGAAGGTGATATTCATTTTTAAATAATTTTTAAGATATACGTAGGGTGCTATAAAGGTGCTTAGCGGATACAGAATAGACGTAGCAGGTGTAAAGTATATTTTGTATAAATGATATATATCCAACACTTGCTCGATATAGTTGATATAACTGATGATGAACGTTGATGGGAATAGTATCTCGATGGAGGAATTGTTATTTATTTCCTCGGCGATTTTATAAATCCACAATATGTCATTCTCATATTCTTTCAGTATCTCAATGTCAATATCATAGGTGATTAAGGTGTTCTGTCGCTTTACAAGCAGTTCCTTGTCATTTATCGGATGTCTTACGAGTTTCTCGATTAGTATCTGGCTTCCTTCCAATACGGGCAGTTTCGATATCCATTTATCGATAGACGTATCCTTATAAACATCTTCCGATATATCGATTTTGTCGCCCGTAATGATGTCGTCTGTGATGATTTTATTAAGTATCAATTGCTTCTTCGAAGCATCAAAGTCAAACAACTCCTCGAAGTCCTTTAATGTCTCTTCGTCCATATTTAATATTTACGAATTATTAAAAATTGATATAAAAACTCGCATCCATATAGATATACACATACAGAGTTATTCGAATGACGCAAATCGACTATATAACACTCTACAATGACGGGAAGATACACATCATCGACCGAGAGCCTTACGAAACTAACGTTGATGTATATAAACGAGGGTGGTTCATTATAAAGCATAAGGAGGATATCGAGCCAGATAGCAATAGGCTACAATCGATATCGCTTATGGAGATTTATAAAAATAAGGGAATGGTATATGATGAATGAATAATGTTGTAAGACAACATCTGATGTCGCTATGCGGCTACACAGCGTAGCGATTTATCTCGAACGTGTGCGAGACTTGGATGCTGCGGATGCGGAAGCAGCGGACTTTGGCTTCTTTTTTTCTAAACTCAATTTGGCAGCCGCCAATAATACAGCGGATATTAGCGGAGCGAGATTAATGACGTCGCCTCCTTTTGTTTTTGGCGTCTGTGGCTTCTTCTTAGGCAACGAAGGCTTCTTCACGGGTTTCACTGTTGGCATTTCTATTATAATTAGAATAAATTAATTTCGAATATCACTATAATAAATATTTGAAAACGATATAAACCGCTATAATTGTGGTGATGAAGTTTAGTATCATCAGTAATAGTATGAAGGGTATCAGGTAATACAATATATAGATGAGTATCGGTTTCACAATCTCATAGCGTATGTTGGATTTTAGTAGTTCGTCCTTGACGAAGTCGATTAATATATTCGCAAGGCTTTCGTTGTCGGTTTCGCAGTCGCAATCGTCTTTCGAGGCTTTTTTAGCGGACATCATATAATAAAACAGCATATAAGATTTGTTGATAGATATGCGAGAAACCGAGAGTAATCCGACGTGTGCGTCTATCAAATATCTTTTATAAGATATCGTTTAAAATAGATGATATGCCCGTCCTCAAAAAACCCGAAAAAAAAGATGACAGGTTTGTTGCGAAAACGATAGACCTTGTGAAAATACTCTTTACGGATGTTAAATTGAAGTCGATAAGACGCTTGATGGATAGCAAGGGCTATACGATAAGTATCTATATACCCGAAACGATAAACAGCGAAGGAATATGTAGTATGGACCGCTTGGACGACACGATTATGAAAGAGATAGTCCATTCTTCCCCTAAATGGTTTAACAAGGAGATTACGCAGAACGAGTTAATCGAAATGTATCATCGGAGTTTCTGTTCGCAAACGAAGACGATGTCCGTAATCTTTACGAACACGAAGTATCCGAAGTTAGTCTATAACAACAAGGATGTTGAGACGGTGGATGATGTGATTGCTATACTACGAGAGAACAACCACTTTAAGAAATGTATCATAAACGTCGAAATCGAGTATCACGGTATTTATTTTTATGCGGATAATACGAAGAATAAGTGGGTAGTAAGTTCCATAGATATAACGGATATAAGCAATGACAATAATAATGAATGGATAAACAAGGATGACATCGTAGATAAGTTGGGCGATAATATAACCGCAGTGAATGCGAAGATGAATATGCGTGTTTTGGAATTACAAAAGTATATTAATGAGTTGGAGGAGAACCGTGTTGGTATAAATAAACTCTTTTTAGAGTTGAAGGTAGCCCCTTGTAATAATATCCAAGAGCCTTTAAACAAAATCAATCAATTGCTAAGTTGCCAAGAAATCAAACTTAATAATATGTAAAAACTTTTAAATATAATCTATTGTAAATAATAGATAGATATATATAGACAAATATAATATGGGTTCTAATAAAAACGTTGTTATATCATTTTCAATTGCGATATTGCTACTACTTTCTTTATTATTATTATTAACATATAATTCTAAATGTTCCAATACTAATAATAAGATGCCGATGAACTTAGAGAATACCCAAATCCCCAGCGGATTTTTAGCCGACAATGAGAAATACTACAATTTCGAGAACTTCGCTTCTCCCGCAGATGCCGTTCAAACCGCACAATCCCAACAATCTGTTGCTCCCGCTTCTGCTCCCGCTTCTGCTGCTCGTTCAGTCGCTAACAATTACCCATCAAACCCTGCCTTGGCATCTTCGGGTATCGGTAATTATTCCCCTGACAATCCCGATTATAACCCCTCGCAAATGTTAGATACCCCGCAATCCGTCAATAACGACCTCCAAGGACAATTTATGGGTGGAGCGAACAGTTCGGGTAGCGGCAGCGGCGTCGGTGGAGCGGGTAGCGCAGGTATGCAATCTTGCTTCCCCAGAGACCGATTAACCGCCAACGATTTACTGCCAAAGGACGCTGCGGACAGTAAGTGGGCGAGGATTAACCCGTCAGGAACAGGTGATATTCACGACCAAAACTATTTAACCGCAGGGTATCACGTGGGAATTAATACTGTCGGACAATCGTTGCGAAACGCCAACCTTCAATTACGCTCAGAAATACCGAACCCCCAGAACGCCGTCGGTCCGTGGATGATTAGCACTATCGAACCCGACCTTCGCCAGAATACCCTTGAAATCGGCAGTTCAGCAGCATATTAAATAATCCATAACCCTCGCTTCAATTTATTTTTACTTAAAGAATATAATGTTTCTAAAACTAAATATGAGTGATTTTGGACAAAATCTTCTGTTATCTTCGCTAACCGAGTTTTATAATAAAACCCCGAAGCATAAGGTGGTTTTGAAGGAGATTATCGAAGGAAAACATAAATTATCGTTGCGTATCATCGAGTGGCTCGTGACGCACTTTGCGAAATCCCATAATATTTATTACTGGGTAGATGAAGAAAAGAACATATATAGCGTATTACCCGACGATGTGAAAGGGAACGTTAAGAAAATCAATCTATATCAGGACTATCGGGCTCAATTGAAGTCATATAGCAAGTTCAATTTTGATTCTTTCCGTAGGCATAACCGCATCACCTTCTTCGTCAATACCGAGAGAACCGAGTATATCGAAACGACTATCGGACAACTGAACTTCTTTCGATGGATTTTTAATAACAGTATTATAAATTATGCGATAGATAACTATGATGTGATTTATAAAAAAATGATTGATAACAACACGTGTAAAGTCAAAAACAAGGTGAATATACTACATAACCACGACATCATCAAAACCAGATGCCTATTACGGTTCGATTAGTAACCTCTTTTTTATGATTGTAATATCTTCTAACAATTTATTATATTTATCGGTAAGTTCATTATTCTTTTGTTCCAGAACATTATTCTTTTGTTCGAGTTCCTTTATCGCTTCTACGAATACGGGTGCTAACCTTTCATATGACATCGTCAAATAATTTTTGCCCGACTTGGATATCTTCTTACCTTCGTCGTTTGTCGCTAAATCGAAGGGGGCAAGTTTAACTATCTCAGGAAGCACCCTTTGGACTTCTTGTGCCGACAAACCAATCTCCTTGTCTGTGTTCGTGATACCGTTGATACGAGCCAACTCATTCGGTATATAATAGAAACCATTTAGATTATTTATGATTTTGAGCGGTTCGTGAATATCCGCTATCTTGGTTTTTAAGCGGTCGTCCGAGTAATATGAGGTTATATTATTCGTCGCCACAATCTCTCCGACGACGTGTAATGAGGTCGCAGGGGTCGCTGTTTTAACACCTAAGCGATTGTTGGCGACATCCCACGTTAGATTTGCGGTTTGTAATAAAGCGGTCGTCGTATTACCTATCAACACCTGCCCTGCGGTTAAAGTCGAAGAACCTGTGCCTCCCCTTGCGACTGCCAATGTTCCACTCGAAGCATTCGCCATATTCAAAGCAGTAACACTTGCTCCCGCACCCGCAATATTCGCAGCCGTCAAAGTGCCGTTCATAAGCACGTCTCCATTGTTCGCTATATTAAAGACGTTCGTGCTTATATTCGAAGCAACAAAGATGTCTCTGGATGCGGTATTTTGCTGAACCATTAAAGCAGTTGTTGTGTTATTCCCATTTACGATTTCTAACCGCTCAGTAGTATAAACGATTGTGTCGAGACGTGTGCTATCCCCGAGGACGATTAAGTTTGAGTTGATAGTTAGTGTGCCATTCACTTCTAAATTATTATTATAACTGTTATTCACGATAAACCGCTTCGTGGCATTCGCCGGTTGTGTTATCATATCGGTAGTTAAGTTTGTGATACGTGATGCTATGCTATTACTTGAAGACAAGACGTAGTTGCTAACGTTGGTATCATTGGCATTCACTCGGTTAATCAATGTATTACTTGTATTTAGGACGTAGTTGCTAACGTTAGTATCATTGGCATTCACTCGGTTAATCAATGTATTACTTGTATTTAGGACGTAGTTGCTAATATTTGTGTCATTCACACCAACTACTATGTTTAACGTTGAGTTATTAACAACATTGCTCGTAAGTTGGTCGAGAATAAACAGGCGACTGCTTAGAATATTACTTGTGGATAATACGTAATTGCTAACATTGGTATCATTCAATTTCCCTATTGCTATCAATGTATTACATAACATAGAAATCTTTGTAGTTGTATTTGCGTCTTTGTCGCCTAACACAATTAAGTTTGAATTGATAGTCAGAGTGCCGTTAAGAACTAAATTATTATTATAAAGATTATTTACTATGAACCTATTCGTAGCATTCGCAGGTTCTGTAATCATATTCGTAGTTAAATCCGTAATTCTTCTCGAAATCATATTGCTTGTAGAGAATACATAATTGCTAACATTGCTATCATTGGCATTCGCTTTGTTTATCAAGTTATTACTTGAAGCCATAACGTAGTTTATTAGGTTGTTGCTTGTCGATAAGACGTAGTTGCTAACATTGCTATCATTGGCATTCGCTTTGTTTATCAAGTTATTACTTGAAGCCATAACGTAGTTTATTAGGTTGTTGCTTGTCGATAAGACGTAGTTGCTAACATTGCTATCATTGAAGTTCGCTTTGTTTATCAAGTTATTACTTGAAGCCATAACGTAGTTTATTAGGTTGTTGCTCGTCGATAAGACGTAGTTGCTAACATTGTTATCATTGGCATTCGCTTTGTTTATCAAGTTATTACTTGAAGACAGCACGTAGTTGATTAGGTTGTTGCTTGTAGAGAATACATAATTGCTCGTATCAAGAATAACATCTCTATTATTTTTTTTGTAATTACCTTCACCGTTGATAAGAACATCTCCATTGTTAGCAATTTTAAAAACTGTTGTATTCATATTGGAAGCAACAAAGATGTCTCTGTCAGCAGTATTTTGTTGTACCATTAAAGCCGTCGAAGTATTATTAGCATTCACTATTTCTAACCTCTCAGTAGTATAAACGATTGTATCGAGACGTGTGCTATCTCCGAGAACTATTAAATTAGAATTGATTGTTAAAGTGCCATTAATAGTTAAATCATTGTTATAACTATTATTTACTATAAACTTCTTTGACGCATTTGTAGTTTGCGTAATCATATCGGTTGTTAAATCGGTAATTCTTCTCGAAATCATATTGCTTGTAGAGAATACATAGTTGCTAACATTGGTATCATTGGCAGTTACCTTGATATTTAAAGTAGAAATACTATTATTTACTACGTTGCTTGTTAGTTGGTCGAGAACCCGTAAGCGTTCGCTTAGAATATTGCTTGTGGATAACACGTAGTTGCTAACATTGGTATCATTGGCAGTTACCTTGATATTTAAAGTAGAAATACTATTATTTACTACGTTGCTTGTTAGTTGGTCGAGAACCCGTAAGCGTTCGCTTAGAATATTGCTTGTAGAGAATACATAGTTGCTAACATTGTTATCATTGGCAGTTACCTTGATATTTAAAGTAGAAATACTATTATTTACTACGTTGCTTGTTAGTTGGTCGAGAACCCGTAAGCGTTCGCTTAGAATATTGCTTGTAGAGAATACATAGTTGCTAACATTGTTATCATTGGCAGTTACCTTGATATTTAAAGTAGAAATACTATTATTTACTACGTTGCTTGTTAGTTGGTCGAGAACCCGTAAGCGTTCGCTTAGAATATTGCTTGTAGAGAATACATAGTTGCTAACATTGTTATCATTAACAGTATCAATTGCGATTATTGTATTACATAGTAAGGAAATCTTTGTATCATTGTATTCGGCATTAAGTATTAAGTTATTACTTGTTGTTAATATGTAATTGCTAACATTTTTATCATACTCTATAATCTTATTTAGCAAATTATTGCTCGTCGATAAGACGTAGTTGCTAACATTGCTATCATTGGCATTCGCTTTGTTTATCAAGTTATTACTTGAAGCCATAACGTAGTTTATTAGGTTGTTGCTTGTAGATAAGACGTAGTTGCTAACATTGCTATCATTGGCATTCGCTTTGTTTATCAAGTTATTACTTGAAGCCATAACGTAGTTTATTAGGTTGTTGCTTGTCGATAAGACGTAGTTGCTAACATTGCTATCATTGGCATTCG
>Ga0209400_1000293_pt1 | contig 43499 bp, 41 predicted proteins | sample M_130807_EF_Meta_FD_187313 | JGI IMG/M metagenome (GOLD analysis project Ga0209400, IMG submission 187313) | Freshwater microbial communities from Lake Montjoie, Canada to study carbon cycling - M_130807_EF_MetaG (SPAdes) (version 2) | ecosystem: Environmental > Aquatic > Freshwater > Lake... | reverse complement strand
TGCTGCCTTCTTGCGACGCTTTGGAGCTGCCTTCTTAGCTGCTGCCTTCTTGCGACGCTTTGGAGCTGCCTTCTTAGCTGCTGCCTTCTTGCGACGCTTTGGTGCTGCTGCCTTTACGGCTGCCTTCTTGCGGCGCTTCTTTGGAGCTGCTGCTGGAGCTGCTGCCTTCTTGCGACGCTTCTTTGGTGCTGCTTTCTTAGCTGCGGCCACGTACTTCTCCTATCGGAATGGTTCGGATCCGTCACCCAAACCTGTTCGTGGATAAGTGTGACGGAAATATAAAAATATTGCTAGTACATAGTGGCAAAAAACGTAGTGCGTGTCGCAATTTATTTTTTAATTTTTTTGTGCATTTAAGAAAAATTTTCTGATTTCAGTTACCGAATTACCGATTTTTGTCGGCGAAATTTTGCCCCAAATTCTCAATTCGGGTTTCACTTTTCCGAATCTGGCGCTTTTTCTGGCGAATTTTCACTTTCGGCGCGAATTTTCCGCATTTGAACGGCAAATTCGTTGGTTTCCACATCGTATTTTCGGAATTTCGGCAGGAAAAGCGCCAAAATCGCGACCGAAAGAACGCATAAAACTCCGCCGAAAGTTACTGAGAAGTTCAGGCTAGTAACTGCCGCCATCGATGCTGCGCGCATCTGTCCAGCAAGTGGTCCAACCGAATATGAAAGTAGTTCGATACCGGCAAGGCGGCCGCGGAATTCATCCGGGATGGTCTGGTTCCAAATGTTGCCGCGAAATAACGCACTGACCATGTCGGCGGCTCCAGCCAGAGCAAGAAATAAAAGTACCAAGATCAGTGAGTGAAAAGTTCCGGCCAGAGCAATCGCTGCGCCCCAACCAAGGGCGGCCCAAATGACGGCCCGGCCATGGAATCGGTAGTGCTTGGTCCAACCACTTGTCAGGGTTACCGCAATCGACCCAACCGTACCTGCGGCATATAAAAATCCGAGGGCCCAAGGTGTGCCAAGTTGATCTGCCCAGAATGGAATTAGCGCAGTTGGCATCGCAAAGAACATCGCAGCTAGATCAATTAGATAAGTTCCCAATAAATCTTGGCGACTGAAGGCATAGCGCACACCCTCAAATAACCCTGCCAGAGATGGCTTTTCTGCCTCTGGACTAGCCGGCACATTTCTAACGCGAGCTAGAAGTGCGAGTGAAATTAAGAAGGTTGCGATATCTGCGATGTAGCCGATAGAAATTGAGAAAGATGAAATTAAAATTCCGCCGATAGTTGGCCCGATGATTACACCGACCTGCCAACGCAGACTCATCAAAGCGCTAGCCGCTGGCAAGTCGGCATGGCCGACTAGTCGGGGCAAGATGGCATCGGCGCTAGGACGTTGCAGCCCATTGACTGCGGCAAAGAGCCCGATGACTACATAAATAAGTATGAGATTTGGGTCGGGCAGAAATGAGTTAACTAGCAAGATCGCCACCAAAGTTAGGGATGCGAACTCGGTCGCCCAAACCATCTTCTTGCGATCGACATAATCGGCTAAGACTCCGCCATATAAGCCAAAGAGGATCAGCGGGACGATTTCGATTACGCCAGATAGGCCAACGGCGATATAAGAATTGGTCAGCTCTTTAATTTGAAAGGGGACGGCGACATAGGTGATCATCGAACCGATGTAGGTAATTAGCCCCGATGCCCATAAATTGCGAAAGTCAGGGTATTTTTTAAGGGGAGTTAGGTCGATAGTGAAGCGAGATCTTTTAGAAGCTACGTTATCGGCCACGGGGGCTAGTTAAAGGTATTTTCCGGCCCAGGGAAAGTTCCCCCACGCACATCGCGTGCGAATTCTTCGGCCGCTCCCGTTATCTCTTGGCGCAGGTTGCGATAAGCCTTGGCTAATTTCGGTGGGTTGGCGGTTAAGCCGACTAAATCGGTCCAAACTAAAATTTGGGCATCGCATTCTCTGCCCGCTCCAATACCGACAGTTGGAATCGAAAGAGCTGCGGTAATTCGGGAGGCTAGTTCGGCTGGAACTAGCTCGAGAACAATCGCAAAAGCGCCAGCTTTTTCAAGCGCCAGGGCGGCTGCCAAAATGGCATCGCCATCTTCGCGACCTTGGACGCGATAGCCACCCAATTGATGTAGTGATTGCGGGGTAAGGCCCAAGTGGCCCATAACTGGAATTCCGGCAGCGGTTAACTTTTCAACTGTTGCCAAATGTGCGCCCTCTAATTTAACTGCCATCGCCCCGGCCTCTTTAAAGAAGCGAGTCGATGTGGCAAGTGCTTGTTCCGGTGAATTTTCATAAGAACCAAAGGGAAGATCGGCGATCACCAGGGCGCGCTTTGAAGCGCGGACGACTGCGCGGGTCAGGGGAATTAATTCGTCAACGGTTACCGCGATCGTATTTTCGCCGCCTAGAAAATTGTTGCCAGCGCTATCGCCGACTAGCAGTACTGGAATGCCAGCTTCATCAAATATCTGCGCGGTCATCTGCTCATAAGAAGTCAGCGCCGCCCATTTTTCGCCGGCGACCTTAGCCGCCTTGAGATCGATAATTGTGACGCGGCGATGGGATGCGCCGCCATAAAGGGTCGTTGTCATCTAGTGCCTCCAGCCTCGAAGCTTCGCGAGAAGTCTCCGGGTATTTTTGTGAGGGTACGGGAGTACAGCGTATTCCATTACTCTTGAAGTATGAAGTTGCGCATAGCGCTGGCGCAGATCAACCCGACGGTCGGTGATCTGGCCGGTAACGCTGCCTTGGTGCGGGAGAACTTTAAAACCGCCCACGATGCTGGTGCGCATATCGTCGTCTTTCCCGAAATGGTTTTAACTGGCTATCCCGTTGAAGATCTAGCGCTGCGACCACCTTTTCAATTAGCCAGCCAAGCCGCGTTGGCGCAATTAGCAGGTGAGCTAAATGGGGAAACAGTTGCGATCGTTGGATACCTAGATCAAGTAAATGGCGCACCGCAAAATATGGTGGCGGTAATTTCTGGCGGCGCCGTCAAAGCGCGCTATGCCAAATGCCATCTGCCGAATTACGGGGTCTTCGATGAGTTCCGTAACTTTGTGCCGGGGGATAAGACTTTGGTGGTTCGCATCCACGGGGTTGATGTTGGTATTGCAATCTGTGAAGACCTTTGGATCGATGGAGGAATTACCGCCGATCTAGCTGCGCGCAAGCCGGGGCTAGTAATAGTTCCCAATGGTTCCCCTTATGAACGCGCTAAAGATGATGTGCGCCTTGCTTTAGTGACCAAGCGCGCTCGCCAGGCGCAAGCACCTTTGGTTTATGTAAATATGACCGGTGGCCAAGATGATCTGGTCTTTGATGGCGACAGCATTGTCGTTAACGCAGATGGTGCGGTTATTGCACGGGCACCTCAATTTGAAGATGGGATTGCAGTTGTCGATCTCGATGTGGCGACCCAGACCAGCACGCCCGATGTAGTTATCTCAGAGGATGAAGTAGAGATCGATCGCGCGCTGATTCCAGGTGTTGCAATTCGTTTAGATGATCGCGAAGAAATTTGGCAGGCCTTGGTTGTTGGGCTGCGCGATTATGTAAAGAAGAATGGTTTCCGTAGCGTTGTAGTTGGTTTATCAGGTGGCATTGATTCAGCAGTTGTTGCCGCAATTGCTATCGATGCAATTGGTGCCGAATGCGTAAATGGCGTTGCTATGCCAAGTAAATATTCATCAGATCACTCAATCTCAGATGCGCAGGCCTTTGCCGATGCCACAGGTATTCACTTTCGCACCGTGTCTATTGCGCCGATGGTTGATGCCTACATGGCTAATCTAACGTTGAAAGGTTTAGCCGAGGAAAACTTGCAGGCGCGAGTTCGAGGCACAACTTTGATGGGAATCTCAAATCAAGAGGGCCATCTTGTGTTAGCAACCGGGAACAAATCAGAGTTAGCTGTTGGCTACTCTACTTTGTACGGCGATGCAGTTGGCGGCTTTGCGCCGATAAAAGATATTTATAAGACCGATGTGTGGGCGCTCGCCCGTTGGCGCAATGAAGTTGCTCGTTCTCGCGGTGAAGCGGAGCCAATTCCAGTTAATTCAATTGAGAAAGAGCCAAGTGCAGAACTGCGCCCTGATCAGAAAGATTCTGATTCACTTCCTGATTACTTGTTACTTGATCGGGTTTTAACGGCTTATGTTGATGATGATCAGGGCTCGGCTGCACTAATTGCGGGCGGCTTTGATGAGGCTTTGGTCCGCCGAGTTATCGCAATGGTCGACAGGGCCGAATACAAGCGCCGCCAATATCCACCTGGTACCAAGGTTTCTAAGCGGGCCTTCGGTAAGGATCGCAGACTTCCAATGACTTCGCGCTGGCAAGAAGTCCATAAGTAATGACTTCGCGCTGGCAAGAAGTCCATAAGTAATGACTTCGCGGTGGAGCGAATAGGTTCGTAACACAGCCGTAACTTGGCCTTGGCAAGATGTGGACTATGTCCGCTAACGATTCACAGATGAGTAAGCAGCAAGAGTTTGTGCTGCGCACAATTGAAGAGCGCAATATTCGCTTTATCCGTTTGTGGTTTACCGACGTTTTGGGCTACTTGAAATCAGTTGCAATCGCACCGGCAGAGTTGGTCAATGCCTTTGAAGAAGGCATTGGTTTTGACGGTTCAGCTATTGAAGGCTTTGCGCGCGTTACTGAGTCAGATATGTTGGCAAAGCCGGATCCGGCAACATTTTCTATCTTGCCTTGGCGTACTGAATCACCAGGGGCGGCTCGCATGTTCTGCGACATTACGATGCCAGATGGTTCGCCATCACATGCTGATCCCCGCAACGTATTACGTCGCACGCTAAATAAGGCAGCCCAAATGGGTTACACCTGTTACACCCATCCCGAAATTGAATTCTTCTTATTTAAATCAGCACCCGTAAAAGGCGAGCAACCAATTCCAGTTGATCAAGGTGGCTACTTTGACCATACGCCAGCTGTGGTGGGCCACGATTTCCGTCGTCAAGCAATCACGATGCTAGAAGCAATGGGAATCTCAGTTGAATTTAGCCATCATGAAGGCGCACCTGGTCAGCAGGAAATTGATCTACGTTACGCCGATGCTTTAAGCACCGCAGATAACATTATGACTTTCCGACATGTGATTAAAGAAGTGGCGCTAGAACAAGGCTTCTACGCCTCATTTATGCCGAAACCATTTACCGATCATCCCGGCAGCGGAATGCATACCCACGTATCTCTATTTGAAGGCGAGAAGAATGCCTTCTTTGATGCATCTGCCGAATTTAATTTATCTAAAGTAGCGCGCTCATTTATCGCTGGTATTTTAAAGCATTCATCTGAAATTACTGCGGTAACAAATCAGTGGGTAAATTCCTATAAACGCCTACAAGGCGGAGGAGAAGCGCCAGCTCTAATTAACTGGGGCCATAACAATCGCAGCGCTTTAGTGCGTATTCCGATGTATAAACCAAATAAAGAGAACTCAACGCGCATTGAATTTCGATCTCCTGATTCGGCCTGCAATCCATATTTGGCCTATGCGGTTATGTTGTCGGCGGGCCTTAAAGGTATTGAAGAAAAGTATGAGCTGGTCGATGATGCAGCCCCTGCCGCACTTCCAGCAAACCTCAATGAGGCGATCGCGGTGATGGAGCAAAGCGCGCTAGTTCGTGAGACTTTGGGCGAGCACGTCTTTGAATACGTACTGCGCAATAAGCGCGCTGAGTGGCAGGACTATCGCCGCCAGGTTAGCGCTTATGAATTAGATCGGTATTTGCCAGTTCTTTAAGGGGAAAAGCGGTACTTGGCTGTTACTTTATTGTCATGGCTAAAGCAATAACAGATAGCGGTTTGCGCCGTATAAACATAATCGCTGGCATATTCCACTTCATTCAAATGGTGGCAGTAATTGCACTCAGTACAGACTTTTCACTTCCAGTAACTGCGACCTACATGTCAGGTCCTCCGGGATCAACATATGCGGATCCGATTACCTTATTTGAAACACCGCTTGCACTGGCAGTTGCGATATTTCTAGGTCTCTCCGCGCTAGCTCATTTCATTGTGGCTAGCCCCCAATTTTTCCCGCGATACATCGCAGGACTTGCCGCAAAACGTAATTACTTCCGCTGGGTTGAGTACTCAATCTCTTCATCAGTAATGATCGTTCTCATTGCCCAAGTAACCGGGGTCAAGGAAATCACCGCGCTTATTTCTATCTTTGGTGTTAATGCCTCAATGATTCTCTTCGGTTGGTTACAAGAGAAATATGAAATTCCAGGTAACGGAGGATGGATGCCGTTTATCTTTGGTTGTATCACCGGAATAGTTCCTTGGCTTGCGCTGGTATTTAATGTATTTGCAATTGGAGGCCCATCCGAAGCAAAGGCTCCTGGCTTTGTATATGGAATTGTCGCCTCACTCTTTCTGCTGTTTAACTCATTTGCCCTCGTTCAATTTGTTCAATATAAGAAGATCGGCAAATGGGCAGATTATCTTCGTGGAGAGCGCACCTATATAACACTTTCCCTAGTTGCAAAATCACTCCTTGCTTGGCAGATTTTCGCCAATACACTAATTCCGTAACTATTTTCAATAATCAATATCGACTTAAAAAATAGGGAGCGTCATGGCACTTCGTTGGGGTTATCTCGGAGCAGGCGGCATCGCCGACATTATTGCTACAGATTTTGGTCATGCAGGCTTAAAGATTCAAGCAGTTGCCACGCGCGATATGGAACGAACCAATGCCTTCGCCGATAAGTTCAATATCCCAAATCGCCATCCTGATTACGCATCTCTGGTGGCAGATCCAGAAGTAGATGTTGTTTATATCTCCACTGTTCAGACGTTGCACCGCGAACATACCTTGCTCGCTATAGCTGCCGGAAAGCATGTTCTGTTGGAAAAGCCATTTACTATGAACGCCGCTGATGCCCATGCCATTTATGATGCCGCAAAAGCTAAAGGTGTTTTTGTAATGGAGGCGATGTGGACTCGCTTCTTGCCAACAATGGATGCAGTATTTGAGGTAATTAACTCAGGGCTAATTGGTACACCAAACTTTGTTTATGGCGATCACAGCCAGCATCTGCCAATTACTCGCGCTCCTCGCCTTTGGAATCGCGAACAAGGTGGCGGTGCCCACTATGACCTTGGCATTTATCCAGTCTCTTTTGCAATTCGCGTTCTTGGTTTTCCAGATTCAGTTGCAGGTAAATCAATCATGACTGATACCGGAGTTGATTCCGCAACTGCTGCCGTTATGCATTACAACAACGGTTCACTTGCAGTCATTAACTCTTGTATGACAATGGCCGGCACCGTAAGCGCTGCAGTACACGGCACAGAAGGTCGTTTAGAACTAGATGGCTCTTTCTATGAACAAACGACTTTCCGGGTTTATGACAATGATCGCAAACTCGTTAAGTCATACGAGGAGAAGATTCAAGGTCGCGGCATGCAATATCAAGCTATCCACGTTGAAGAGTGCATCACCAAAGGCCTTACCGAAAGTCCGATCATGAGCATTGCAGAAACTGTAAAAATTATGGAAATCATGGAGCAGATTCACATCTTCTAACGCAGTTTCAACCCCACTTGCTCATAAGCAAGGCTGCGCGTTACTATTTATATATGACACTTCGCAGCCTCCTCCTTCGCTGCCGTGGTGGGGCCAAGTAAGCCGGTTCCCTCGCCGCGGGGTTTGTCGCACCGGTAAAACCCGACAAAACCCAAAATTTAGGAGCGCAAGTAAATGTCAGTAGATAAGAATTTCCCTGATCAAAAGCCTTCAGCGATGCCGGTGCATCGTTACTCGTCTTTTATTCCAGTAGATCTAAAAGATCGCACCTGGCCAACCAAGCAGATGAGCAAAGCGCCACAGTGGTGCTCGGTTGATTTGCGAGATGGCAATCAAGCACTGATCGATCCGATGGATACCCCACGTAAATTGGCGATGTTTAAGCTTCTTGTTCAGATGGGCTATAAAGAGATCGAAGTTGGATTTCCAAGTGCCTCACAGACTGATTTTGACTTTGTGCGCAAGATTATCGATGAAGGCTTAATCCCAGATGACGTAGTTATTCAGGTACTTACCCAAGCGCGCGAGCCTTTAATTCGCCGCACCTACGAATCGATCAAAGGTGCCAAGCAAGCGATCGTGCACCTTTACAACTCAACCTCAACCTTGCAACGTCGCGTGGTCTTCGGTCTTGATAAAGAAGGTATCAAGAAGATCGCAACCGATGGCGCGCAACTGTGCCTAGATTTACTTTCAACTGTGCCGGGCACAAAGGTTTCTTTTGAATACTCTCCCGAGTCCTATACCGGCACCGAACTTGAATTCGCGGTCGAAGTTTGTAACGCAGTAAATGCGATCTGGAAACCAACTCCACAATGGAAGACGATCATGAATTTACCCGCCACAGTTGAAATGGCAACGCCCAATGTTTATGCCGATTCCATCGAATGGATGTGCCGCAATCTTGAAAATCGTGCGAACGTAATTGTTTCACTGCACCCGCACAATGATCGCGGTACCGGTGTTGCCGCAGCAGAACTTGGTTATTTAGCAGGAGCCGATCGCATCGAGGGAACTCTATTTGGTAACGGAGAGCGCACCGGAAATGTTTGCCTAGTAACTCTTGGCATGAACTTGGTATCCCACGGTATTGACCCGATGATCGATTTCTCAAATATCGATGAGATTCGTCGGACCGTGGAATATGCCAATCAATTACGCGTACCAGAGCGCCACCCATATGGTGGAGATTTAGTCTTCACAGCATTTTCTGGCTCTCACCAAGATGCGATTAAGAAAGGCTTTGAGCACCTAGAAAAAGATGCCCAAGCGGCTGGCAAGGATAAAGATCAATTTACCTGGGCTATTCCATATCTACCGATAGATCCCAAAGATATTGGCCGTTCATATGAAGCAGTCATCCGGGTTAACTCGCAATCAGGCAAGGGTGGCGTTGCTTACTTGATGAAGAATGAACATCACCTTGATCTACCGCGCCGCCACCAAATTGAATTTAGTCGCGTAGTGCAAACCAAGACGGATACCGAAGGTGGCGAAGTAACGGCAGAGGCGATGTGGCATATCTTTGAAGATGAATATCTGCCAACTGAATCGGCGCCGTGGGGAAGATTCCGCTTGAAGGGACTTTCACAGACATCGGTATTAGATGAAGATGTTCACTTAACTGTAAAGATTTCAGATCGCGGTGAGATGAAAGAGTTAACTGGCCAAGGAAACGGTCCAATCGCAGCGTTTTGTAATCTCTTGCAGGCCTACGGTGTAGATGTGCGAGTTCTTGATTATTACGAGCATGCACTTTCGGCCGGCGGAGATGCATCGGCTGCGGCCTATCTGGAATGCTCAATTGGTAGCGAAGTTTTCTGGGGGGTCGGAATCGACCCAAACACCACAACTGCTTCACTTAAAGCGGTCGTGTCTGCCATAAATCGCGCTATCCGCTGACTACCTTTACCTTCGTGAGCCTTTATCGTGACGAAGCAATTATCTTGCGCACCCAGAAGCTGGGTGAAGCAGATCGCATCATCACCTTATTGACGCGCGAACATGGTCGCGTGCGCGGAGTCGCTAAAGGTGTGCGCCGCACCATGTCAAAATTTGGTGCGCGTTTAGAGCCAGGTAGCCACGTTGATATCCAGTTACATAAAGGGCGCACCTTCGACACTATTACTCAAGTTGAAGCGATCAATAATTATGGCGAAGCGCTTACCGAGGATTACCAACGTTGGACAATTGCATCTGCAATTTTAGAGACAGCCGAAAGATTTACCTCGCAAGAGTATGAGCCGGCGCTACAAGAGTTTCAATTAGTCGTGGGCGGTATGAAAGCCCTTGCGGAGAGTCGTTATGACGCATCTCTTATCTTGGATGCCTTCTTACTTCGCTCACTCGCCATTGGTGGTTATGCACCATCGACTTCAAATTGTTCGCGTTGTGAAAAAGAAGGCCCGCATCGCTACTTCTCTTTAGTTGGTGGCGGTTCTGTCTGCGCCGATTGTCGCCCATCAGCATGTGCCACGCCGGCACCGGAAACTTTGCAATTACTAGGCGCGTTGTTAAGCGGTGATTGGGAGATCGCCCAAGCAAGTGAGCTGCGAAATCGGCGAGAGGCTAGTGGTTTAGTTGTCGCTTACTTACAATGGCATCTAGAACGTGGCTTGCGCAGTATGCCGATCGTGGAGAGAGTTTAAGAGTTGAGTAAAAAGATTGAAGTCCCACAACACATCGCAATTGTGATGGATGGCAATGGGCGCTGGGCGAAAGATCGTGGCCTAGCACGCACTGCAGGGCATGAAGCCGGTGAGAAAGTTTTATTTGATTTAGTCGAAGCAGCTATTGGCTTTGGCGTTAAAGAGTTAAGTGCATATGCCTTTTCAACTGAAAACTGGAAGCGCACACCTGAAGAAGTTAAATTTTTAATGGGCTACAGCCGCGATGTATTACGTCGGCGTCGTGATCGTTTAAACGAGATGGGGGTAAAGATCCAATGGATCGGCCGCCCGCAACGTTTATGGAAATCTGTGATTAGTGAGCTAGAAGAAGCCGAAGATTTAACTCGGAAAAATAAGACACTTACCTTAAATATGTGCGTTAACTATGGGGGCCGTGCTGAGATCGTAGATGCCACAACCGCGCTGGCGCGCGATGTTAAGCGAGGTAAGTTAAAGCCGGATGCGATTACCGAGAAAACGATTGAAAAGTATTTATATTCACCAAAGATGCGTGATGTTGATTTGTTCTTACGTTCATCGGGTGAGCAACGCACCAGCAACTTTTTACCATGGCAATCGGTCTATGCTGAATTTGTCTTTATGGATGTACTCTGGCCAGATATGACGCCAAAATTATTGTGGAAAGCGATCGAAGAGTATTCGGAGAGAGATAGAAGATTCGGAAAAGCTTAAAGGCTGGTTACTACGCCCCACATTACTAATACACCCAAGATTGTTGCGAAGAAAGTCCAACGCGATGAATGCTTGGAGTGCGCTTCCGGCAAGATATGAGATGTTGCAAGATAGATAACAAAGCCAGAAAATAACGCTAGATATAGCGCCAGCAGCGAATCGTTTACAACTAGATAAGTGCCAACTGATGCACCACCTATTCGTGCGACTGCATCCACGCCGAGTAAGTGCAAGCTCTTCTTTGTCCAATGGCCGCTCTTCACAATAAGTGAGACGGTATTTAAGCCATCGCTAAATGCGTGAACCATCACCGCTAAGAAGACGGCGTAGCCAAGTGAGTTACTTACCTTAAAGGCAACACCTAAACCAACCCCATCTAGAAATACATGGCCACCCATGGCAAGAGCGCCCATGGTGCCGGCAATGTTGTGGTGTTCGTGATCGTGGCCGTAATCAGATTCGGCGGGTTCATGGTTACCGAAGACGCCTTCAATAATGTGAAGTGATAAAAATCCCACCAGAATTGCGATCGATACTTGGGGAACTCCAAGGAAGGAACTCTCATCTGTAGAAAATACTTCAGGCAGTAAATCAAATCCGACTAAACCAAGTAATAGACCGGCAGATAGTCCAAGTACTAAATGGAAACGATCATTGGATTTCAGCGCCACGTATCCACCGAAGGTGGTTGCCAAAACAGTTATTGCGGCAAAAGCGATCGCCATGTTCATAGTTGAAGGATAACGCTATTACTCTTGGCTCTGTGATATCCATTGCCCGCTTTAACGTACCGCTGGCGGAAAGTGCTGCCTTTGCCGGCGATGCAAAAATTGCCTACGAAGCACTTGGAAGCTGCGCTGGATTTATCGATGGCGAATATGGCCAGAATCTTGATCAACCCACTTTATGGACGATTGTTACTCGTTGGGAGAATGTCGGTTCTTATCGCCGCGCATTAAGTGCGATGCGCACCAAGTTAGAAGCGATTCCGCTTTTGGCGCGCGCAATTGATGAACCAGGTGCTTACGAGTTAAACTAAGTGCACGATTACAACGCCTGTTGTGATTCGCCGACAGCCAGCCGGACGGATGGAGATTTAAGATGGCCGTAGATCGTTTAGAAAATATCGTTTCCCTCGCTAAGCGACGTGGATTTGTTTATCCCTCATCAGATATTTACGGCGGATTACGCGCCTCATGGGATTACGGTCCGCTGGGAGTTGAACTTAAGAACAATGTAAAGCGCCAATGGTGGAAATCAATGGTTATGGGTCGCGAAGATGTGGTCGGCCTTGATTCTTGCGTCATCTTAGCCCGCGAAGTTTGGGAAGCATCTGGCCACGTTGCAACATTTAGTGATCCGCTTACCGAATGTACTGCTTGTAATAAGCGTTATCGCGCAGACCATTTAGAAGAAGCCTACGAAGCAAAGCATAAGAAGAAGCTTGAGTCCCTAACAGATATGAACTGTCCAGCTTGCGGTAATAAAGGACAGTTCACAACGCCAAAGCAATTCTCTGGTTTGCTAAAAACTTACCTTGGACCGGTTGAGGATGAGTCGGGTCTGGCATATCTGCGTCCCGAGACAGCGCAAGGAATCTTCATTAACTTTGAACAAGTGATGACCACATCACGCCGTAAGCCACCATTTGGCATCGGTCAGATCGGTAAATCTTTCCGCAATGAAATTACGCCAGGAAACTTCATCTTCCGCACTCGCGAATTTGAGCAGATGGAGATGGAATTTTTCGTTGTTCCGGGCACAGATGAAGACTGGCACCAATATTGGATTGATACACGTCTGGCTTGGTATAAAGATTTAGGTATTAATCCAGATCGCTTGCGCATCTATGATCACCCGAAAGAGAAGTTATCGCATTATTCCAAGCGCACTGCAGATATCGAATACAAATTTGAATTTGCCGGCACTGAATGGGGCGAACTCGAAGGTATCGCTAACCGCACCGATTTCGATCTCAAAGCGCACTCTGCGGCCTCTGGTAAAGATCTTTCCTACTTTGATCAAGAGAAGAATGAGCGCTGGACTCCGTTTGTTATCGAACCCGCAGCCGGTGTAGATCGCTGCACACTTACCTTCTTAATGGATGCCTTTACTGAAGATGAAGCGCCAAATGCTAAGGGTGAGATGGAAAAGCGCGCAGTACTTAAACTCGATCATCGCTTGGCGCCGGTAAAGGTTGCCGTATTGCCACTTTCTCGTAACGCCGATCTATCTCCAAAGGCGCGCGATTTAGCCGCGCAGCTGCGTAAGAATTGGAATATCGATTTCGATGATGCAGGCGCAATTGGCCGTCGTTATCGACGTCAAGATGAGATCGGTACTCCTTACTGCATCACCATCGACTTTGAAACGCTAGATGATCAGGCAGTCACAATTCGCGATCGCGACACAATGGCGCAAGAACGTATCGCACTTGATCAAGTCGAAGCTTGGCTTGCGCCTCGACTTTTGGGTTGCTAACAAATGTCGCCAACCCACGAGCTTTTAGGTTGCTAATTAAGTGGCTTTAACGCTGCCACTTGCAAGTGGTGACCATGTAATCGATCCACCGGTTGTTTTAGCGCCGATGGCGGGAATTACCAACTCTGCTTTTCGTGCACTTTGTCGCGAACAAGGCGCTGGTTTATTTGTTTCTGAAATGGTTACGGCGCGCGCCTTAATCGAAAGACGCCCTGACACCTTGCGCATGATTGCACCCGGTGCCGGCGAATGGCCGCGTTCGGTGCAGTTATATAGCGTTGATCCACACACTATGCGCGCTGCAGTAACAATGATCGGAAAAGAAAATCTAGCCGATCACATTGATATGAATTTTGGTTGCCCTGTACCTAAGGTAACTCGTAAAGGCGGGGGAGCAGCACTTCCTTACAAACGTAAACTCTTTGCATCAATTGTTGATGCTGCAGTGCAGGCAGCAAAACCATTTGGTATTCCTGTGACCGTGAAGATGCGTATCGGTATCGATACCGATCATCACACATATTTAGAAGCGGCTAAATCAGCATCCGATAGCGGTGTTGCCTGGGTAGCTTTGCATGCGCGAACTGCAGAACAGATGTATGAAGGTAAAGCTGATTGGTCGGCGATCTCTCGTTTAGTTGAGCATTTAAAGCCAACTGGTACGCCAGTTCTTGGTAACGGTGATATTTGGTCAGGCAGCGATGGGCTGGCCATGATGCAGGAGACAGGATGTGCTGGGGTTGTTGTTGGACGAGGTTGCTTAGGACGTCCGTGGTTATTTGCAGATTTAGTTGAAGCCTTTAAAGGTGGCGACAAGAAAGTATTACCAACGCTTCACCAAGTACGTGAAGTTATGTATCGCCACGGCGAACTAATCGTTGATTACTTTGAATCAGAAGATCGCGGTTGTCGTGATCTACGTAAACATATGGCTTGGTATCTAAAGGGCTTTCGAGTAAATAGCGAACTGCGCCGCCAATTCGGTATGCATTCCTCGCTGGCAGAACTTCGCGGTTTACTTGATCAATTAATTGATCAGCCATATCCATTTGAAGTCGCCGAGAAACCACGTGGCCGAGTTAGCCATGGCCGCCCTCCAACTCTGCCCGATGGTTGGTTAAATGATCCTGATGAAGATGTCTCAGTTGAGTTAGAGGATGCGATCTCGGGAGGATGATTATCTTTAAAATTATCCGCCGAATAATCGCGGCAATTTTATTGGTAATAGTGGCAGTTCCACTTTATGCAATAGGCGTAACGTGGCAGGCTGCAAACACCACTTTGACTCGGGAAGGCGATGTCATCGTAGTGTTGGGCGCTGCACAGTTAAATGGTCGCCCCGGTCAAGTTCTACAAGCGCGCTTAGATGAGGCAAAAAGAATTTACGATCTTGGTTTGGCACCGAAAATTATTACCGTGGGGGCAGGTGCTCCAGGTGATCGAACAACTGAGGCAGCATCTGGAAAGTATTGGTTATCAACTCACGGCATAAAATCCAAAAATATAACAGCGCTACAAGTCGGACGTGATACCTGGGTATCTACGGAAAATTATGTGAAGTTTATGAAGTTAAAAGATATGAAAGATGTAATCATCGTGACCGATCCATTTCACTGTCGCCGCGCGATGACGATGGCTAATGATTTAGGCGCTACGGCAACCTGTTCGCCGGTTAAGACTGGACCAAATGCTTTGGCAACTTCTGGAAAACGCTACTTAATACGTGAAGCAGGCGCATATTTAGCTTATGTGAGCCTAGGCCGGCGCGGCATTCATATCAGCGATCATTTAGGGTAGGGCTATGGGCGGGGCAGAAAATTACTCTGAGGCAGATCAAGAGCGCTACCTCTTTGAACCTGCCAAACGCACAGGTCGTACTGAATTTATGCGTGATCGCGCCCGTGTTATTCATTCGGCAGCCCTTCGGCGCTTAGCGGCAAAGACGCAAGTCGCAGTTCCTTGGGAGAATGATTTTCAGCGTACTCGCCTTTCACATTCGATGGAATGTGCGCAGATTGGCCGCGAACTCGGCGAATCACTTGGCGCCGATCCTGATCTATTAGAAACTGCATGTTTATCTCATGATTTAGGCCATCCTCCCTTTGGCCACAATGGCGAAGAAGCGCTAGCTGAAGTCGCTAAAGAGTTCGGCGGCTTTGAAGGAAACGCCCAAAGCTTTCGTCTATTAACTCGGATTGAAGCAAAGACGGTAGATAAAGATGGCAAGAGCGTTGGCTTAAATCTCACACGTGCATCGTTAGATGCAGCAACTAAATATCCTTGGCCGCGCAGTATTAACCCTAAGAAATTTGGGGTTTATGACGATGATGTGGCGATATTTAATTGGGTTCGCGAAGGTGCGCCGAGTGATCGTAAGTGTATCGAAGCACAAATTATGGATTGGTCAGATGATTGCGCTTACTCAGTCCATGATTTAGAAGATGCCATCTTTGTTGGAGAAATTAAAGTCGAAAACTTTGAACGCGACTTTGATATTTTGCATAGCGAAATGGTTAACCACTACGGCTCAACAGCTACCAAAGCAGAAGCTGCCGCTGCTTTAGAGCGGTTACAGAACCTTTCCTGCTGGCCGCGATATTACGATGGTACACATCGCTCGCTGGCACGCCTAAAGGACTCGACCTCGCAATTGATCGGTCGCTTTGTTTTAGCGGCAGAAGTTGAGACTCGTAAAGTTCACGGTGAAGGTCCGCTACAGCGCTACAGCGCAGATTTGGAAATCCCACGCGAACAACTAATAGAGGTAGATTTCTTAAAATCAATTGCGGGCTATTACCTAATAAGCGCTGCCGCATCGCAAGAGCGCTATGCCAAGCAGCAAATAGTGATCAAAGAATTAGTTGAGATGTTACATAAGCATGCGGCGACAACTTTGGATTCCATCTTTGCTAAAGATTGGGCAGCGGCCACCAATGACACCGAGCGGATGCGGATCGTCATTGATCAGATCGCCAGCCTGACAGACCCCGGCGCATATGCCTTACATGCTCGCCTTAGTGCGCTCAGATAGCATGGGCTCATGAGCGGACGTATCAAAGAAGAGGATGTTACATATATCCGCGAACGCTCACCTATAGATGAAGTTGTTGCAGATTACGTACAGCTTAAATCAGCAGGCGGCGGCCAAAAGAAGGGGTTATGCCCTTTCCACGATGAGAAATCTCCTTCATTTCACGTAACCCCAAGTAAGGGTTTCTTCCATTGCTTTGGATGTCAGACCAGTGGCGATGTTATTTCCTTTGTGATGAAGATGGATCACTTAAGTTTTACCGAAACTATTGAACGCCTGGCAGATCGTTTGGGCTATCAACTGCGTTATGAAGAAGGAAATTTCACACCCGCGCCAGCTGGTAACCGCTCGCGCCTGATTGCGGCAAATGCGCTGGCTGCAAAGTTTTATCAAGATCAATTGAATACTTCACCAACTGCAGCCCATGCGCGCGAGTTAATGACTAAGCGTGGATTTGATAAAGGTGCATGTGAAAGATTTGGCGTGGGTTATGCACCAGATGAATGGGATGGCCTGACTAAGTTTTTACGCACCGAAGGTTTTACGATTGATGAACTAGAAACTGCTGGGCTTTCCAAGATGGGACAACGCGGTCCGATTGATAAGTTCCGCAATCGCTTAACTTGGCCGATCCGCGATATTTCAGGTGATGTAGTTGGATTTGGCGCCCGTAAATTGGCAAGTGATGAAGAAGATCAAGGGCCGAAGTATTTAAATACATCTGAGACCCCGGTTTACAAGAAGAGCCAAGTTTTATATGGGCTTGATATGGCTAAGAAAGAGATCGCCAAGAAGCGCCAGGTGGTGATCGTTGAGGGTTATACCGATGTTATGGCAGCGCAATTAGCTGGAATCACTACCGCTGTTGCTACTTGCGGCACCGCCTTTGGCGCAGACCATATTCGAATTATTCGACGACTATTGATGGATGATGACGCCTTTCGTGGCGAAGTCATCTTTACCTTTGATGGCGATGCCGCCGGTCAGAAAGCAGCGCTTCGCGCCTTTAGCGAAGATCAAAAATTTGTTACCCAGACTTTTGTGGCCGTTGAACCAGATGGTTTAGATCCGTGTGATCTGCGCCAACAGAAAGGCGATCTGGCGCTGCGAGATTTGATTGCAAAGCGCGTGCCGCTATTTGAGTTTGCGATTAAGACTGAACTTGGTTTACATAAATTAGATAGCGCTGAAGGCCGCGTTAATGCGTTAAATGCGACCGCACCATTAGTTGCACAAATTCGCGATAAATCACTTCGCCCTGAATACACGCGCTTACTTGCCGGTTGGTTGGGTGTTGAAGTAGAACTTGTAACCGCCGCAGTTAATCAAGGTTTGAAGAAACAACCACAGAGTTCCAATTCTGCACCACAAGCAGAAACCCAAACTGAGGTGCCATGGCGTCCTAATCCGCAGGAGCCACGTTTAATTCTCGAGCGCGAAGTATTGAAGGCGCGCTTGCAGATGCCAACTTTGATTTCGAATTGGAACCAAATTGAAGCCAACGCCTTTACCCACCCGGCATATACCCAACTTGCAGCGATCATTGGTGCGCAAGCCGAGCAGAGTTCTATAGAAATCGAACAAGTTGCTGATGAGAATATGCGATCTCTCTTTACTGAATTAAATGTGGAACCGATTCGCGCCGATGGTGAGGTCACCGGACATTACGTCGAAAGCATCGTTGCCAGATTGCGTGAAGTTGCGATCTCGCGATCAATTGCCGAATTGAAATCATCGCTGCAAAGACTTAATCCCGTTGAGAATGAACAGGAATACACGGCGGCATTTACTAGCCTGGTCGCCCTTGAGACCACCCGTCGCGGGCTGCATGACCTGGCGCTTCGTTCGATTTAACCCTGAATCGATTTTAACCCCAAGCGCCTCGTGCGCTAGAGTGTGCGCCTGCACGACAAGTTCTAAATATTGCCCCATAGCTCAGTTGGTAGAGCGCCGAACTGTTAATTCGGATGTCCCTGGATCGAGGCCAGGTGGGGCAGCTCTCTTAAGTTGTCAATCTTCACCTAGCGCTCAGAGCGCCCTCATAACATTCACATCTAAGCGCGCTACTTTCTACGCATGAACTTGAGAACCTCTTGGAAAAATCAATTATGGCCGTTGCGCGTTTTACGTATCTGGCTGGGGGTGACTTGGATTTATGCCGGTTGGGATAAAGCCAGTGATCCTGGATTTCTAACCTCGGGCTCCTCCTCATTTATTGGCACTCAACTCTCTGCCTATGCAACATCGTCACCGGTTGGTTTTGCAATAAATAAGATGTTGGAACATTCCACGCAAATTGGGATCTTTGTGATGTTATCTGAATTTGCAATCGGCGCAGCGACTTTGCTCTGGATCGCACCAACATGGGCAGCTTTGGGTGGTTTTGCAATGTCACTAAGTCTATGGCTTGCTAGCAGTTGGCACGTTAAACCATATTTCTTAGCTAGCGACTCGGCATACACAATTATGTGGCTTAGTTATTTTCTCTTCCTCTATGGATCAAGGCGCAAAAGTAATATCTCGCTAGATCGGCGGGGATTTTTAAGAGTCTCTGGCGTCGCAGCCGTTGCTATTGCTGGCGCTGGGTTAGGTAAGTTATTTCCTAAGGCAACTCCGACGGTTGCAGCCACTGGAGCAAAGACCTCGAGCAAAAAAATTGTTAAAGATACAGCACTTAAAGTTGGCGCAATTAAAACCTTTGTTTCAAAAGCTGGAACCCCTGCGGTTCTCTTCCGTACCAAAACTGGCATCTTTGCTTATTCGGCAGTTTGTACCCATCAAGGATGCACCGTTCAATTTAATTCTGCCTCTAAAAATCTACAGTGTGGCTGCCACGGTGCGGTATTTGATCCATCTAACGGGGCAAAAGTCTTGGCGGGCCCGGCCAATTCACCCCTACCAAAGATTAAAATCGCCACAGAGGGTGCTTGGATCGTAGAAGCTTAAAGAATTTTTAAATTTATCACAGGAAAATCTAAGTAAGGCCAAGGATGATTACATTATGAAAATTAGCCGCACCCCCCTTAAAGTCACTGCCGCCTTCATCTTTGGCGCAGTTGTTGCCGGATCCGTTGCAACTGCTGCAAATAACTCTTCAGTTAGTAGCGTAGTTGTTTGCGCTGATAATCGAACCCAGGCACTGACGTTGGCCAAGACCGGGGTATGTCCGGCAAATAAGACGGCGATAGAAATCGGCAGTAATTCAATAAATGCAAAGTCGATCTCAGCTTTAGTCACGCCATCAGTTGTCTCAATCTCAGTCAAATCGACTGCAGGAAGCGGAACTGGTTCAGGTTCGATCTATAAGACAAGTGCAACAAATAGTTACATCATTACCAATAACCACGTTATTGAAAGCGCGGTTACTTCAGGCTCAATTACCGTTGAATTTGCTGATGGTTCAGATATTCCAGCCACGATTGTTGGGCGCGATCGCATGTATGACGTGGCGGTTTTATTGGTCAAGAAAGGTAACTTGCCGGCAATCACACTGGGTGATTCATCTAAAGTAAGCGTTGGCGATGAAGTCCTTGCCATTGGCTCACCGTTAGGTCTTGCCAACACAGTTACCCAAGGAATTGTTTCGGCGCTTAATCGCCCCGTTACTGCAGGCACAAATGATTCAACTTCTTATGTAAATGCGATTCAAACTGATGCTGCGATCAACCCAGGTAACTCAGGTGGAGCGCTAGTTGATACGCAAGGACGCATCATCGGTGTTAACTCGGCTATTGCAACGCTTACTTCAGGTGGCACCAGCGGCAGCATCGGACTTGGCTTTTCAATTCCAATTAATGAGGCAAAGCGCGTAATTGAGGAAATCATTGCCACCGGTAAATCAACTCGTCCAGTCATGGGAGTTGTATTTGATGATGTATCTGCCGATACACAAGCCAAGATTCTCCAATTAACTCCCAACGAAGGTGCGCAGAAAGCCGGCATAGTTGTTGGATCTGTAATTAATTCAATAGACGGTGCAAAAATCACCAATCGCGATGCTGCAATAGTAAAGATTCGCTCTTATGCGCCAGGTGCTGTTATCACTGTCGTCTTGACCTTGCCTGACGGCTCGATCAAGACTTACAAGGTAACTCTTGGAACAGCCCCAGCAGTTTAATTAACCCGCCCTTGATCAAACCAAGTGCATCTATTGAAAGAGGGAAGGTAGCCTTATCCAATGGCGCTATTTAAATTAGATATCTCGCTACCTGATCGTCCGGGTTCTCTAGGGCTATTAGCATCGGCGATCGGTGCTGCAGGTGGCGATATTAGAGGCTTAGTTGTGATTAAGTCCGAAGGCGGCCGAGGTTTTGACGAAGTAACTGTTGCCGTTCCGGGCTCTGATCCAGGAGATTTACTTGAAGTGCTTGGATCAATCGGTGGAGTAGAAGTTATCTCTGTTACAGCCGTTGGGTAACTTTTGCACCGCTGCTCGGTAGTGAAGTAAAGAATCTTGGTTCGGTAAACCCAACTTCAGCAAAAGCTTTTGCTATCGCCACTTTCGCTGCCGAAATATCTGCCACTCTAAAGAGGGCAATTGCGCTGCCGCCAAAGCCACCGCCAATCATGCGTCCGCCAAGTGAGTTATTGGCCAATGCGGCAGCGACGGCCAAATCTAATTCGGGACAGGAAATTTCAAATAAGTCGCACAATGATGCGTGAGATTGGGAGAGAATTTGGCCGACAGCGGCAAAATCATTTTGCTTTAGACGAAACACACATTCGTGGACTCGTTCAATATCTCGCACTACGTGTTCGGCGCGCATATATTCGAGCTCCGTTAACTTATTACGCGAGCCTTCTAACTGAGCCAGCGAGCAATCACGAAGGGCTTTAATCCCTAATTTGTTGGCCGCTGATTCACAAGATGCGCGACGTTCGGCATAGCCACCGTCAACGAGGGCATGATGGGCGCGAGTATCTATAATTAAAAGTTCAAGCCCCGCGCTAGCTAGATCTAACGGAATTTGTTGAGTAGAAAGATCACGACAATCCAAAAGCAGAGCATTACCGGATTGCGCCATTAGCGATACTGATTGATCCATGATCCCACAAGGCATTCCGACATATTCATTTTCTGCGCGTTGCGCCAAGCGCGCCAATTCAGAGAGCGAGTATTCGGTATTAAATAGTTCATTCAGAGCAAGGGCTACTGAGCATTCCAACGCTGCAGATGAAGATAGTCCAGCACCGAGTGCGACTTGACCATCAACTAAAATATTTAACCCACTAGTTATCTTGCTACCGAAAGCCCAGATAACGCCACAGATATAGCGTTCCCACTTGCCATCAAGACCTGGCTTTAGATCATCCAAATTGGTTTCAAATACTTCATTGCGTCGCTGCTTTGATGCGATACGAATACGTCGATCTTGGCGGCGACTAACAGCGGCATAAGTACGGTCGCTAATCGCAAAAGGCATAACAAATCCATCGCAATAGTCAACATGTTCGCCAATTAGATTGACCCGACCCGGCGCCTCACAAATAATTTCTGGGTTACTTGAGAAAGTGTTTGAAAAAGTTGTGGCCAGCGACATTATTTAAAGAACTACATCTCGCAGCTGGCCCGCAGATTGCTCAGGCTTTAAATCCATAATGAAGGCGCCCATTGCAGATTCACTGCCAGCCAGATACTTTAACTTTCCAGGAGCGCGGCGCACGCTGGTAATCTGCCAATGCAAGCGCAACAGATCGCGACCTTCGCGAACCGGTGCTTGATGCCAAGTTGCGATATATGCCATAGCGATTCCAAAGACACCATCTAGGCGACGCATAACTTCTAGCGCAATTTCCGGAAAGGCATCAGATTGTTCGGGGGAGAGGCCTGCTAAATCTGCAACTGGTTGCTTTGGTGCGACATGAATTTCAAAGGGATAACGGGCCGCATATGGAACAAAGGCCACCCAATGGGCGTTTTGCGCAACGATACGTTCGCCATCTTTTAGCTCGCGCGCGACGACATCGTCGAATAAGACGCGCCCAGTATTTTCACGGTGAAGTTTTGCAACAGCGAGCATCTTCTGTACACGTGGTGGAAGATATGAGTAGGCATAAATTTGACCGTGTGGATGAAAGAGCGTTACGCCAACTTCTTCGCCGCGATTTTCAAAAGGTGCGATGTGATGGATATATGGCTCCTGAGAAAGTTCACGCACGCGATCAGACCATGCTTCCAGCAATACGCGAACACGTTGGGCGGTGAGCTCGGCAAAAGATCCACCATGGTTATCGGTAAAACAAATGACTTCGCACTTTCCAGCTGCTGTGCCGGGATCGGTTTCAGTCCCGACCATATCCGGAATTGCCCAATCACCTTCGGGGCTACGCAGCGACGGAGAGCGATTATCGAATACAACTACCTCGTAATTTGAATCTGGAATTTCGGTTAAGAGATCACCGCTAGTTGGACAGAGCGGACATAACTCTTTCGGTGGCAAGAAGACGCGACCTTGGCGATGGGCGGCCATGACCACCCATTCATTTACCAAAGGATCTAGGCGAAGTTCTCCGATGCCAGGTTGAGATTCTTGGGGACGCGCATCTTTTGCGCTGCGCGCTTGTCCTTGCGAGTCGTAGTAACGGATAGTGCGGCCATCGGCCATAGCTAAATCGCTACGTACAATGCCAGCGCTAAGTTTCTTCGATGGACTCATAGTGGGTAACTCTACGGGTTACTCAACCCAATTAAGAGTTCGTGCGATCGCTTCTCTCCAACGCGCCGCACCATGGGCGCGTTCTGCAGCAGATCTAGTTGGCGCCCAACGTTTTGCTTCGCGCCAATTTGCTTTTATATCTTCTATCGAATCCCAGTACCCGATAGCCAGCCCTGCCGCATATGCAGCACCTAGCGCCGTAGTCTCGGTAATTTCAGGCCTCACAATTTCAGTTCCCATAACGTCAGCCTGAAGTTGCATACAAAGTTCACTAGCAGTTATGCCACCATCTACACGCATCTGTGAAATAGCAACTCCGCTATCGGCGCACATGGCATCCATGATCTCCATCGTTTGATAACAGATCGCCTCTAACGTTGCGCGCGCTATGTGCGCTTTTGTTGCAGAGCGGGTTAATCCAACAATTGTCCCGCGCGCATCGCTGCGCCAGTATGGTGCAAAGAGTCCGGAAAATGCCGGAACAAAGTAAACGCCTGCGGTATCGGTAACCGAACTAGCCAGCGCATCTATCTCGGAAGCTTTTGAAATTATCTGTAATTCATCGCGCAACCATTGGATTGCCGAGCCGGTAACCGCAACCGAGCCTTCCAAAGCATATTGCGCAGGTTGATCACCAAATTTAAAACAGACGGTGGTTAATAAGCCATGTTTTGATCGGACTATTTCGCGCCCGGTATTGAGGAGTGCGAAATTTCCAGTGCCATATGTCGTCTTTGAACTGCCCTTTTCAAAGCAAGCCTGTCCGACCATCGCAGCTTGTTGATCACCTAATATGGCGGAAATTATAATTTCTTTACCAAATGGACCATCTACCTTGGTCGCGCCATAGCGTTGCGCAGAAGATTTAATCTCAGGAAGAATTTCTAGCGGAATTCCAAAAACCTTTAGTAAGTCAAGATCCCACTGCAAAGTCTGGAGATTCATCAACATCGTACGAGAGGCATTTGTGACATCGGTGATATGCATCCCACCAGTTAGCTTCCAAGTTAACCAAGAATCTATCGTGCCAACTCGCAGGTTTGTGGCCAGGTGCGCACGCTTTACCGCTTCAACGTTATTTAATAGCCAATGAATCTTGCTCGCTGAAAAGTAAGGTGCGATAGCTAGCCCTGTGCGGTGAATTAAATCAGCCTTAACTTCTTCGCTGAACCCATTTAGAAAATCGGCGGTTCGGGTATCTTGCCAAACGATCGCGTTATGCAGCGGTTCACCTGTGTGCACATCCCATGCGACAATTGTTTCGCGCTGATTGGTTATTCCGAGGGCGGCAATTTCATCACTAGATATATCCGCACTCTTTAGAGCACCTTTGATAACTATCTCTGAATTTCGCCAAATTTGGGCGGCATCGTGTTCGACCCAGCCGGCACGAGGTGTTATCTGCGAATGCTCCAATTGATCGTGGGCAATCACCTTTCCGCCCTTATCAAAGATCATGCAGCGAGTACTGCTGGTTCCTTGATCAAGGCTGGCGATGAAGCTCATAAGTTCAAGAGTACATTTAAAGCGCGGTTTTACTTAGCGTGATCAGTTCTTAATTTGGTTCTTACAGCCATCCGTTGTCGGCTTTTTAGAAGGAACTGCGCTTGCTTTAGGTGTCGGTGAGGGCGAAACCAGAACTGCTTCACCAATTGCAAATTCTATTGGTGACTGGCTATCTGCATGGGTACCAGTTGCATCTGTAAAGCCGATATTTCCTGCCCATAGGCCCGCCGGAATCCCTTTGATACTTAATTTCCAAGAGCCACTAGTTGCTCTAACTACAGTTTGTATCGGTTTAGGATTTATCGGCGTTTTCGAATTTACATCGAAGCGAACTGTTCCAGTTACAACTGGTTTTCCATCGGGGCGGATCACATCGACTTCTAAATTTACTGGTTTATCCGCCGTTGAGAATTTTATATTTTTATAGGTAAGTGATGTGGGTTCATTCTTTGGCATCTGATCTGCAATTTCTGGCACCCATCTACCTTTAATGAGATCTAAAAAAGTTGAAGGTGTGCCACGGAAGACATTCAAGTCTAAGCGGCTACCTGGAACTCCGTACTTTGGGGCGATTCCACATGATGTGTACTGCCAGACTGTCCAGGTTGATGAGCAATTAGCGGTGGTCCAGGAATGCACAAAGCAGCCACCTTCTTTTAAACCAGGTTGCGCCAATGGGTCTGCCGGATTAATTGCATACTGAGCTAGCCATAGCGGATATTGGCGCAGTTCATCATCGCGAACCATCGCACCTTCTAGAAAGCTGGGGTATGAGTAAATAATTGGCGTGCGGTCAGTCTTCTCTTTCACGATCTTTAAAAATGTCTTGGCCCATAAAGTGATTTGAGATTTAGGTAGGTACCGGGCACACGTCTTACCAGATAGGCGCACACAGTTGTTCTCTAAATCTAGAGCATACGGAAGATCGCGTTCGTTATACCCACCTAGCGCTCCTAGTCGCCACAGCGCCTTCTGCGCTTGTGTTTGCGCATCAATTATTACTTGCTCATTGGTTGATACATCGGGCAGGACTGCGTAATGGTAAAAACCGGTATAGATGCCGGCGGCTTGCGCAGCAGATCGATCCATAATTAAATATTTAAGCGATAACGCATCGGCATCATCGCGAGTATCAGATGCCTTTATCATCACAAAGCGCACACCGGCTTCATGCATCTTCGCGAAATCTATTGGTGCATCATTTGGATGCTGCCAGCGACTGATATCTGCGCCGTGAATTCTTCCGCCTGGCCCCAATTGATCAACCATCGCAAGCGAGGATGCGTCAGAAATCTCAGGCGTAGATCTCACCGTGATCGATCTAATATTTGAGTAAATAAATTTGCTACCAATTTTTGCCTTGGCGCGATATTTCACATCGGCATCTAAGGCTGTTGCCACAGCAACTATCTGCCAAGTGCCGACCCGCGCAGTCTTTGATGAAAAGCGGGTGTCTTGCCATTTTCCACCTAGTTGGATCTGCACGGATACTTTAACTCCAGATTTAGCTGGCTTTAAAGATCCATATAAAGTAACAATTGGTTCTGGCCCACCTGGTGTTTGTCGAAGTGACATTGAAATTTGCGATGTAGCCGCATCTGATGCAATTGACTGCAACGAAAAAAAGCCCAGACTAATCGCGAGAATGAATATGGCGCGCTTCATCAAATCTCTTCTATCACTAATTCAATATCCAATACCGCTTTGATTGATGTGATCAACGAGTTCTGGAGTTTTTCACGGGTAGGTGAGTATTCGTGCCCACCAGAGAACTTTCGTGCATCTGAAAAATCTAGGCGAAGTATGTGACCATCTAATTCGGCTAATCGCGCATCAAAGTAAGCAATCCATGCGACTCGGTCTTGGCGCTCTAGATGATCTAAGACATCGTTCCAGCGATGACGCAGTTCAGCCAGAGTTAGTTGCGCATCCATAGCGGACACTTTACTGGCTTTAGTAAACGAGGCTGGGCTAGTGTCGCGGTGAGCCGATCCACTTGAAATATTCACCGGCTAAGACGACTCGTAAATTCTGGCTTCTATCAGGGACTATTCGAAGATGTTGCGCAATACGAGCAACTATCTGTTTCACGGATTTCTCACTGACAAATCGGACCTTGGCAATCTCTGAGTTACTTAAACCCTTCGCAAGTAAGCGGAATGTCTCAATCTGAATATCTGTAAAATCTGTAAGGATGGAATGAAATGCATTTTCATGTAGTGAGCCATGGCTATCAATCCAAGACATCTTCTTCTTCTCAGCGACAGCGGCAGTCGAATTACCTATTGCATGGCTTACAACCGATAAGTCAGCAACCGACTTCTTTAAAATCACTTGAGATCCAGTAGGTATTTGCTTCTCGACTAGACCAAGTAGGCGAAGATCAGGACATGCCGTCATCATAACAATTCCAAGAAGTGGGTTTACTTTGCGAAATTTATTTACCAGATCAAGTGCTTCTTCACCGGCAAATTGCAGATCAATTAATACAACTTCTGGGGAGAGAAATTTATAAAGATTTTGTGCGATCTCTTCAGTATGCGCCTCAGCTACAACATTTACAGATTGCATACGAAGCGCAGCGCTAAGAGTTGCTAACTCAAATGCGTCATCGCTTGCTATGAGGACTGTGGGAGATTTGGTCATCCCTAAAGGTAGCCCTCATAAGTAACCCGCGTATTGTTAAACAAGGAGAAAATAAAATTAAGGGGTTTCCCCTACTCTAATATTTTTTGCAATGCTGACGGAATAAATTCAATGATTGAAGTAGCAGACATAGGGGAATCCTTAGATACAGTTACCGCAGCCAAGTTATGAATGAAGGCACCACTTGCCGCAACTCTTTCTAAGTGACCCGGGTCATATAAAATTTCAATGTAATTTGTTGCAACAAGCGCTCCAATTATTCCCGCTAATACATCACCAGAACCTGCAGTTGCTAGCCAGGGAGTTGCTATCGGCAGCGTTCACTGTTCAAATCTGGCTCAGGATCACAGCAGATTAAAGAATTCTTGGAGTTTCCCAATTTTACAAGTATTGTCCCCGATATGGAAAAAGTACGCTGGGGATTTATCGGAGCAGGTTACATCGCAAAGTTAGCGCTCTATCCAGCGCTGCTAAATTCTCAGGAAGGTGAGATCTACGCAGTTGGATCGAAAGATCTAGAACGTGGAAAATCACTTTCCCCATCTGGGCTTGTCTATACAGATTACGATCAATTACTTGCAGATCCTAAAGTGGAAGCGATCTATATCTCACTCCCAAATTCACTTCATATTGAATGGTCAATTAAAGCCATGCGTGCCGGTAAACATGTTCTATGTGAAAAGCCTGCTGCCATGAACGTTGCCGAACTCAAAGAAGCAATTGCAGTCGCTGATGAAACTGGACTTATCTTTATGGAAGCTAGCTGGAACCGTTGGCATCCGCGTACTTTGCGCCTGAAAGAGATTGTAGATTCTGGCGTAATTGGCGAGGTAAAAGATATCCGCAGCGCCTTTACTTACGATGGTCTTGATCCAAGCAATATTCGCGCGATTTACGAACTAGGCGGCGGAGGTCTCTATGACCTTGGCCCTTACTCTGTTGCAGCACCTATTTGGTTAATGGATTTTGCACCGGTTTCAAATATCAAAACCGAAGTTAAGTGGCACCCAGGTGGCTGTGATGAAACGGTAACAACTACATTTGATATAGGTGGCGCACGTGCTGAAGCTTTAACTTCAATGAACACCCCGAACACCCTTTACTTTGATGTTATTGGCACGAAGGGTCGAGTTTCCTTAACTGGTAACGATGCCTTTAATTCACATAACAAACCAAGCACGCTTGAACTTGAAATTGATGGCAAGGTAACAGTTGAGAACTTTGCGGCTTGTGATCCTTACCAATTAATGGCTGATTCCATGTCGCGCCGAATTCGTGGCGGAGAAGGTTGGCTTATGCCTCACAGTGATTCCATCGCATTTGCCCAGGTATTTGACCGAGCATTTGAAGTTATGGGCCGTCCTTAATTGAAAAACGCTAGTTATATTTGAATAAATCAAGTAAAATTTAGCAATAATGACGTTTGTTGCGATCGACTGGGGAACTTCATCCTTTCGCGCATGGTTGATTGAACATGATCAAATCCGCGACCAAATCGAGTCCGATCAAGGCGTCAAGAACTTTGCAGAAGGCGCTCATAGCAAGTATTTGAATGAAGTTCTAGCTAAGTGGAGCGGCCAATTTAATTCCGTAATTGCCATTGGAATGATCGGTTCAAGTATTGGGATGTACGAGACTAAATTTTCTGCAATTCCAATCGACATTTCAGGAGTTTTCAATTCATTATTTAAAGTATCCGGCTTCGTTCCTGATCTATATATAGTTCCAGGCATTGCAAAAGATGGTGATGTTATGCGCGGAGAAGAGTCTCAGTCCCTTGCAACTGGGCTGGTTAATGGGTTAGTCGTTCTTCCGGGCACTCATAGCAAGTGGGTAAAAATGGAAGATGGAAAAATTACAGATTTTAGAACTTACCTGACTGGTGAAATATTCGAACTTCTCCGCAATCACAGCACTCTGAGCAAGGCAACTGAATCTTCGGTCAATCTTGCCGCCTCCAAGGACTTTTACGCTGGCCTAGATGCTGAAGTTGGCGATTTAACGCATGAACTATTTACGATTCGCGCAAATTGGCTTAATGGCAAATCCCAAGAAGCATCGCGCGAATATCTATCTGGCCTGCTAATTGGCGCTGAAATAAAATCGGCAAAGACTTGGATTACAGCCTCTGAAGTATCTTTAGTTGCCTCAGATTCACTTGCCAAAACTTACTCGAAGGCATTAGGTCATTTTGGGATAGCCAGTAATGTGCAGAGCCAAACGAATTTGATAAATTACTTTTCTGCTATCGCTAAGAAAGTTGAGGCTCAGAAATGATCAAACATGTTGATTTACTCGAGAATCTAAAGAAGTCTCCGGTGATAGCGATTCTGCGTGGTGTAAATCCAGATAAGGCTCTGGAAACTGCTAATCATTTGATCGCATCAGGAGTTACCGTAATTGAGGTTCCGCTAAACAGTCCGGATGCGCTTGCCAGTATCAAATTACTGCGTGATCAACTAGCCCCTGAGATAATTGTTGGTGCTGGTACTGTTCTTACCATCCAAGATGTTGATTCAATTTCTCGCGCTGGAGCCGAGATTTGCATCAGCCCAAATTTTGATTCAAGCGTAGTAGCGGCCGCACAAAAGAACGGCTTAATCGCGATTCCAGGAATTGCCACCGCATCAGAGTTCTTTAGCGCCTACAAACATGATGTGAGAGTCATGAAGTTATTTCCTTTTTCTAATTTAGGTATTTCATTTATGAAGGCGCTGCAATCTGTGGCTCCCAATGATTCGTATTTTCTACCCGTAGGCGGAGTAGGAATTGAAGATTCTTTTGAACTTGTTCAATCTGGGGCGCTAGCAGTTGGTATTGGCGCTTCGCTCTATGATCCAAAGATTTCTAACGAAGAATTTATTGAACGTTGTTCAAACTTAAAGAAAGTTATATCCCGATTTGCTTGATAATGAAATTTTTCAAGAATAGACTTACAAAAAATATTGGGGGATATCTTGAAGGTTAATAAATTCGAATTATTTTTCGTCGCTCACCGTTGGTTATTTCTCAAGCTTGAAACTGATGAAGGTATAACAGGATGGGGAGAACCTGTTCTAGAAGGCAAGGCCCTCACAGTTGCAACCGCAGTTGATGAGCTCATGGATCATGTGATTGGAAAAGATCCATTTGAGATTGAACGGCTATGGCAGCGCATGAAAAAGGGCTCCTTCTACCGTGGTGGAGCGATTATGGATTCAGCGATATCCGGCATTGATCAAGCCCTTTGGGATATCAAGGGTAAAGCGTTAGGTGTTCCTGTTTATCAATTGCTTGGAGGGCAGGTCCGCGATCGCGTCCGGATATATGGACACATTGGTGGAGTTGGCGGCAAAGATGGATATACCCATAACCCAGTTGCAGAAGATATTAAAGAGATTCTGGCAAGCGCAGATACTCAGTTAGCACGGGGATTAACTGCAGTTAAATTTGCACCATCAGATGGTTTGGAACATATAGACACTGCGCACGAGCTAAAGAATATAGTTGCGCGAGTTACCGCAGTACGTGAGCATGTTGGTGACAAAATTGATATCGCTTTAGATTTCCATGGTCGCTTTAGTTTGGCTATGGCGCGCCGAGTTTTCCCGTACTTAGAACCTCTTAATCTTTTATTTATTGAAGAGCCAGTTCTGCCTGAATTCTCAGATAAATTCGATCTGATTGTGTCATCTACATCAACACCGATTGCCACGGGTGAACGACTATTTGATCGTAAGGATTACAAGGATGTGTTGCGTTCTGGAATCGCCGTTGCACAACCAGATTTAAGTCACGCAGGTGGTATTTCAGAGTGCCGACGTATCGCTTCAATGGCCGAAACTTATGATGTTGCTGTTGCGCCACATTGTCCGCTAGGCCCAATCGCGCTAGCTGCATGCATGCAGATAGACTTTGCAACTCCTAACTTCCTAATTCAAGAGCAAGTACTCGGATTGGGTAAGGGAAATAACGGATCACTCATGAAGTACTTAGTTGATTACTCAGTCTTTGATGCGCCAGATGGATATATAGAATTGATGACAAAGCCCGGGCTTGGTATCGAAGTTGATGAAATAGAAGTTCGTAAAGCTGCAGAGAATGGACATCGCTGGCGGAATCCAGATTGGACCCATAAGGATGGTTCGCTGGCCGAGTGGTAATTCTTACTCTTTAACAGCTCCTGCAGATAGACCGCTGACGAAGTACCGGTTGAAGAAGATAAAGATGATCGATAGCGGAATTAGCGCATAAAGTGATGCTGCCATTAGCTGCGCCCAGTCAATGCGGTATTCGCCAACTAGTTGACCAATTCCAACCGGAACAGTTTTCATCTCCTCCTCTTGCGTTAGTACCAATGCAAAGATGTATTCATTCCACCCGGAGATAAATGAGTAAATAGTTGTGGCAGCAAGACCCGGCCATGATAGAGGCAAAATAACGCTTCGGAAGACTCTAAACCGACTGGCGCCATCAATTTGAGCTGCCTGATCCAAATCCTTTGAGATACCGGCAAAATATCCGCGCATCATCCACGTGCAAAACGGGATTGAGAATGAGACGTAGGTAATAATCAAAGCGGCATGAGTATTGATCAAACCAAAGCGCATATAGATTTTGTAATACGGGATCAGGAGCATGATGGATGGAAAGAGTTGACTTCCCAATAAAAAGGCCATGAAAGCCCCGCGACCACGGAACTGGAAACGTGAAATTCCATAAGCGGCGAATGCAGAGAAAACTACAGATATAAATGTTGCGATACTCACAACAATTATTGAGTTTTTAAAATACGCCAAAAATGGGTGGTCAATCCAAACCTGCTTGAAGGCATGCAGAGTTGGATTCTCGGGAATTATTTGTAGCGGAAGCGCGAAGAGATCCTCTTCATTCTTGAGCGATGTCGAGATAATCCATAGCAGCGGGAAAAGGACCAGCACTGAAAAGAAGAGGAGGACTCCATAAGACGCGGTATTGGTGATTTTACGAGCGACATTAACATCACTCATCAACCCGTTATGGTTATTTTTACTCATTTTCATCGCGCAGCACCTTTGAATAGACATAGCTCGTCGATAATAAAATGATCAGGATGATAACTGATTCAGCAGCGGCTTTACCAAATTCGAAATTGCCAAATGCTTGCTGGTAAATGTCGATAGATACGACTCTGGTCGCACCAGCTGGGCCACCGTTTGTCATCAACCAGACGATCGTGAAGTGTTTGAACCACCAAGCGGTTTCCAAAATGCAAGTGACTACGATGATGGGCTTTAATCCAGGCAGAGTTATATGTCTAAATTGTTGGAGTCGAGTTGCTCCGTCAATAGCAGCAGCCTCGTAACGCTCTTTGGGAATATTCTTCATTCCAGCGAGCATCATAATCATTACTATTGGATAACCCTTCCAGATGGCTATAAAAATGACTCCTGCCATAGCAGAAAAGCTGGAATCAAACCATGAAACATCCGAATCTATGATCCCCAGATTATTTAAAATAAAATTGATAAGCCCATAAGTTGGGTTGAAGAGCCATTTCCAGATTAACGCTACTACAACCTCAGGCAAGAGCCAAGGCAGCATGAGTATTACTTTAAAAACATTTGAATATCTAATATCTTGATTAAGAATAACTGCTAGCAAGAGACCTACCAAGAAATTACCTAGCACAACGAAAAATGCAAAGGTAAGGCTAATCCTTATTGAACTAAGGAAGTCGGGGTCCGTAAGTAAAGATTTGTAATAGCGAAGGCCAACGAATTTCCACTCGCTTATTAGATTTGTGCGCTGGGTGCTGATAAAGATTCCATAGCAGAGCGGATAGATAATTAGTGAAAAAACGACAAATAGCGTCGGAAGGGTAAAGAAGTATCCGGATCTACTTTCTCGTTTCTTAAAAGCGCTCTTCATGGACTCTCTTCTAACGTCAAGTAATGGATTTGAAGAGCGGCATCGAGAAGTGGAATCATCCACTCCTCGATGCCGCTGTCCCTCAATTTAGGAAGGTTTTACTAAGCCTTAGGAATTATCAGCGATAATCTTTGTAGCTTTTTCAAATACTTCCTTAGCAATCGCATCAATCGTCTTATCTCCCTTAATCGCTGCTTGATAAGCAGTAGAAGAAAGAACTGCGATTGAGTTGTAGTAAGAGACTTGTGGGTTAGAGAAGATCTTGCCTTCGCCAGCCTTCACAAATCCAAGACTCATTTCTGAGTTAACTTGTGGGTCAGCCTGCGCATCCAAGCGAGTTGGAATGCGGTAGGTAACATCGTTGAAGCGAAGCTGGTTCTCTTTGTTCAGCAAGAACTTGAGATAGGCGATCGCAGCATTACGGTGCTTGCTCTGACGGGCAATTGCATAACCTTGCTGTGAAAGGTTTGTCGTTGCAGCAACACCGGTAGCAGATGGAATTGGTGCTCCGGCGAGCTTGCCCTTAGCAGCTGGGTTATTAGCAAGGATCACACCAATTGAGTGTGGTCCTGTAATCATCATCGCTGCTTGGCCTTTAGCTACCTGAACAGATGCTTCTGGGTATCCAGTTGAGAACTGTCCTGGTGGAACGCAACCGACATCGACTGCATCCTTGTACAGCTTGAGCGCTGCCTTCCAGCCATCAGAATCTTGACCAGCAACATATTTACCGGCGGCGTTCTTACCAAGATCTACTGCACCCATGTTGCGCGCAATTGCATTGAAGCGACCTTGACCGGAACCATTATCAGTACCAACCATCGCCCAACCATACTGATCGATCTTTCCATCACCATCAGTATCTTTTGTAAGCGCTTTACAGACTGAGATAAATTCTGCGAAAGTCTTTGGAGGCTTTACTCCGGCCTTGGCAAACAAATCTGTGCGATAAAGAATCGCAGTAGGAATCATGAACCATGGTGCGAAGAATACCTTTGTACCAAAAGTAGCTTCCTCAAGTGGCGCCTTAGCGAAACCTGCCATGAAGTCAGGTCCAAGGGCTGGTCCTAGATCAAGCGGCAGATTCAGTGAAATTGCTTTTGGTGTAAATGTTGGATCAGATGCGTACATATCTGGCATATTTCCACCGATTGCCATGGCAGAAAGTTTTGTGAATAAATCATTAGCGGCAACACCAATGAACTTAATTTTTACCTTTGGACAAGCTTTCATAAACTTGTCAGCAATTTCTTGTTCGACTACGCCATCAGGCTTCTCCAAAATAACTGATGAAACAATCGTTAGATCCCCGGTGTAGGCGGGGCAAAAAGTATTACGAGGGGTTGTTGCAGAATTTGCAGCAATAGTTCCGCTTGCTGTAATAACAGCGACAGAAATTGCTGCAATTATCTTGCGGGTAGAAATGCGCATTGTCGACCTTTCTCTCCTAGTTGTAGTCCAGATGCATACTCAAAATACTGCAGTAAGTGTTCAATAACTAGTAATTGAATAAAAAAGTTTCGTTATAAAATGCCATTATTGAAATGTTCAATGCCTAACTCATTTTGAACTGTTCAAGAAATAGAAATGGAAAGTGCTTCAAATCAAGCGTAAAAATAGGCTTCCTTGACTTATCACCGCAGAGGGCGAAAAATTTACCCATGACCGTAAGCGTTAGACACGTCGCACGAAGAGCACGGGTTTCTATAGGCACGGTATCTAACGTTCTAAATAGGCCCGAGATAGTTGCACCTGCAACGCTAATTAAGGTTCAACAGGCGATGGATGAATTGGGCTTTGTCTCTAGTTCCTTTGCAAAGAAGATCAATGCCTCTTACTCAAAGACCCTCGCTCTGATATTGCCGGATGTTTCTAATCCACTTTTCACTGAAATTGCTCGCGGGGCTGAAGATGCCGCCAATCAAAACGGATACTCATTATTTCTTTGCAATCATGACCACTCACATGAGAAAGAACGCAAATATATCCAAACCTTAGCTGGTCAAAATGTGCAAGGCATAATGATTTGGCCAACTCGTGGCAAGACCGATAACTTGGATTTTCTGCGTTCAAATAATATTGCTGTGACATTAATTGATACTAATCGTTATTTTGATGTTCACTGCTCTGCAAAAGTTGATGCAATTCGCGGCGGCCATGTGGCGATTGGACACTTAGTTGATTTAGGACACACGGAAATAACGTATGTATATGAAAATACAATTAACCAATTTATTGAGCGAGGTGAAGGCGCTAAGCAGGCCGCTGACGAGTTAGGTGCATCGTTAAAGTTGATTGAAATTCCTTCTCCAACGACTCACGGAGGAGAAATTGGTGCTAAAAAGTTCTTAGATTCCAAATCCTCCTCTTCGGCGGTATTTTGTGGAAATGATTTAATTGCTCTGGGTTTTATGAGAGGTTTAATTGAGGCGGGTATTAAAATTCCAGAAGATATTTCAGTGATTGGTTTTGATGATATTGAGTTAGCGCCCAATGCTCTTGTCCCGCTAACTACTGTCGCTCAGGATGGTTACCAATTGGGATATACAGCTACCGAGTTAGTCATTCAAGAATGTGAATTACCTGATACCCATATTCATCAACATGTCCTTTTCCAGCCGGAATTAGTCGAAAGATCGTCAACATCGGTGCATCCGAACGCCCGAGAGAATATTTCTATCGCCTAGATTCAAGTTTGATATTAAAAGGCATGGATCTCATCTAAAGCGCTCTGAACTGCCAGCGAAGTTTCCAGAGGCAGAACCCAGTCTTGTTGGCCGTTAACCTTGTTGCTAAAACTCTCGATCATTAATTTATACGGGTCTACCGCAGCAAATTCTTCATAAGTATCGCCTAATCGCAAAGAGCTGGGTGAGTGCCATGAGGTAAAAGCTTGACTGCCAATTAGTTCAGCTGAACCTTTTTCGCCGTTCACGATCAAACTTTGGTTTTCGGGCATCTCAAATGAGGCTAAGCCATTTAGCGCCGTAGATTCATTAAATAGCATCTGCCATTTGCTTGTGAGATCAACTCCCGTAGGTCCAAGATTTTTATCGTTACTTTTGACTGTAGCCTTCGCATTATCACCAATTAGAGCAAAAGCTGCGTGCAGCGGATAAACGCCGACATCAAATAACGCGCCACCACCCATTTCCTTTTTAGAGCGATAATTTCCGGCTATTTCTGCAGGAAAGGTAAACGAAGAATCTATAGAGATAACTTCGCCGATAGTGCCGCTCTTAACATATTCAACAAGGCGAGCCATTCTGGGATGCCACCTAAAACTGGCTGCCTCTACCAATAACCGATCATTTTCGCGCGCTGCTTGGGACATAAGTTCAACTTCAGTTGCGTTCATAGCAAATGGTTTTTCACATAGGACATGCTTACCGGCGCGAAGAGATGCAATAGCCCAGTGGCAATGTAAATGATTTGGCAGACTGATATAGACCGCATCGATGTGTGGATCGTTAATCAAAGCCCCGTAATTTGCAGCAATAGTGACCGGGTTAAGGGCTTGCGCACGAAGCGGGTCTCGACTGGCAACGCTTTGCAGGATTGCATTCTCGCCAGCATGTATTGCAGGTGCGATCGCTTTTGTAGCAATCCAACCTGCGCCGATTAAACCCCAACGAATATCTTTCACTGAAGCACTTACCGAATAAGCACAGGCGTTACAGATCGACCATTAGCTCGCGCAGACTCTTCCGCTGCCTGCATAATGGCAACGACATCGCGGGATTGCTGCGTAGTTACGTTCATTGGCGTGCCATGGCTTAGGTATTCGACAACACTTTTATGAAAGGAATAAGGAGCAACCGTTACATTTGGCACAATTTCCGAGCTTCCATCGGCGCGATGCAGTGTAAGGATTGCGGGCAAATCAGCGGGAGCTGATCCCGCGGCAGGATCCCAGTTACCGATAATCGCTCCGGTTGTTCCTAAGATATAAAACTTAGGCTTACGGGCTGCTGCTAGATCTGAGTTAGTAAATGTGGCGCGAACTCCATCTGAAAAAGCGATCGATACATCTGCGTGATCCGCATTTGTAACATGGTTCCAGAGGCGCTTCTGATTAACGCCGGTTACAGAATCGACTTGGCCAGGGAGCGCGGCCAGAATCTGATCAATAAAGTGGCTACCCCAGTCAAAAATTGCACCACCAGATACATCTTCCATGGAATGCCAGAATGAACATGGCTTGGAATATCCACCGACGAAGCTCTCGTAAGAAAAGACTTCACCAATGGCACCATCGTCGATTAACTGCTTCATCGTTACAAAATCGGCATCAAAACGTCGGTTCTGGTAGACAACCAACAATAAATTCTTAGATGCCGCAAGAGCCATTAATTCATCGCAATGTTCTACCGATAGCGCCATTGGTTTTTCTAAAATCACGTTAATTCCGCGATTTAAAGACTCTTTCGCCCACATGTAATGGCTATTTGGGGGAGTTGAAATTACTACGAGATCAAGTAACCCAGAATCCAACATCTGCGTTGAATCGGTAAATGTGGTGACACCAGGAGCAATTAACTGTGCGGCAGCCAACCGATCTGGGTTTGTATCTGCGACAGCGACAAGAGTTAACCCTTCGGTGGCTCCAATTGCGCGGTTATGCTCATCGCCAATTGCGCCGTAAGCCAGCAGTCCAACTCTGATCTCTTTCAGGCTCTGCGCCACAAAAAAACTCCCTTTATATTTATCGATTTACCTTGGCGAACTCTAACCAATAGCGGCTGATAAAGTCTTTCGAGAGGTTTGTCGCCTAAAGGTGGCCACTCATTTCCTTAAAAGTTGGCTACTTATAAGCCATTTATGCCAATAATTTGCAGAGTTTTCACCGACAATCCATACTTGGCAAAGGTTTCAATGAGCAATAACTCGAGGAGTTCATAATGGATGCAAAATGCCCAGTCGCCCACGGTGCCGTCACTCAAGCATCGGGATCAGATAATTACTGGTTTCCTAAATCCCTCAATTTAGATATTTTGAATCAACAAGATTCTAAGACAAATCCACATGGTGCTGATTTCGATTATCACGAAGAGCTAAAGAAACTTGATGTAGATGCCCTCAAGCAGGATCTGCGCGATTTTATGAAAGAGAGCCAGGATTGGTGGCCAGCGGATTGGGGCCATTACGGCGGCCTAATGATTCGCATGGCTTGGCACTCAGCAGGTACCTATCGAATTGCAGATGGTCGAGGCGGCGCAGGATCTGGAAGTCAGCGATTTGCTCCTCTTAACTCTTGGCCAGATAACGGAAATTTAGATAAAGCGCGCAGACTTTTATGGCCGATCAAGCAAAAGTACGGCAACAAATTAAGTTGGGCTGATCTATTTATTCTTGCCGGAACGATGGCGTATGAAGATATGGGACTAAAGAGTTATGGATTTGGCTTTGGTCGTGAAGATGTATGGCATCCAGAAAAAGATATTTACTGGGGCCCTGAGAAAGAGTTCCTTGCACCAAGTGATGAGCGCTATGCAGATGTTCAAGATGCATCAACTTTGGTAAATCCACTCGCTGCAGTCCAAATGGGTTTAATTTATGTAAATCCTGAAGGTGTAAACGGTAAGTCTGATCCATTGTTATCGGCTGCACATGTTCGCGAAACTTTCTTGCGCATGGCGATGAATGACGAAGAAACTGTTGCGCTAACAGCTGGTGGTCACACCGTAGGTAAAGCTCACGGTAATGGAAAGGGCTCCAACAACGGACCATCTCCAGAAGCAGCTGACCTTTATGAACAAGGCCTTGGTTGGAACAACCATAAAACCCGTGGCGTCGGACGAGACACTGTGACCAGTGGACTTGAAGGCGCGTGGACAACGCACCCAACCAAGTGGGATAACGGATACTTTGAAATGCTCTTTAAGCACGAATGGGCGCTTACCAAATCTCCTGCAGGCAAATCTCAGTGGGAGCCAGTAAGTATTTTGGAGGCAGATAAGCCGGTTGATGTCGAAGATCCAAGCATTCGTTACAACCCAATAATGACTGATGCCGATATGGCGATGCTGAAAGATCCAATTTACCTGGAGATTTCTAAGAAATTCCATGCAGATCAAGAGTATTTTTCAGATGCTTTCGCGCGCGCTTGGTTTAAATTAACGCACCGCGATATGGGTCCAAAGATTCGTTATATCGGCCCAGATGTTCCGGCTGAAGATTTAATTTGGCAAGATCCGGTCACGCCAGGTCGCAAGGATTATGACGTTGCAGCGCTTAAGGCAAAGATTGCAGCCGCAGGACTTTCAGATGCTGAAATGATCTCAACTGCTTGGGATAGCGCACGCACATTCCGTAACTCTGATAAGCGTGGTGGCGCAAATGGTTCTCGTATCCGTTTGGCGCCGCTAAATGCCTGGGTGGGAAATGAACCCGCTCGCTTAGCAAAGGTTCTTGCAGTTCTTGAGCCACTTGCAAAAGAATCTGGCGCAAGCATCGCTGATGTAATTGTTCTAGCCGGAAATATCGGCGTAGAAAACGCTGCTAAAGCAGCTGGTTCTAACGCTCAAGTTCCTTTTGCTCCGGGTCGCGGCGATGCCACGGCGGAACAAACAGATGCTCTCTCATTTGAAGTTCTAGAACCAATTCATGACGGTTTCCGCAACTGGTTAAAGGAAGATTATGCGGTAAGCGCTGAAGAGCTCTTGCTGGATCGCACTCAACTTATGGACCTTACCGCTCCCGAAATGACAGTTCTTGTTGGTGGAATGCGAGTTCTTGGGACTAACCACGGTGGCACAAAGCACGGTGTCTTTACTAAACGTGTAGGTCAATTGACTAATGACTTCTTTACCACTTTGACAGATATGTCATACATTTGGGAGCCAGCAGGTGAAAACCTGTACAACATCCGCAATCGCAGAAGCGGAGATATTGATTGGACCGCAACTCGCGTAGATGTTGTCTTCGGTTCAAATTCAATTCTTCGTTCATATGCTGAGTTCTATGCGCAAAGTGATAACCAAGAAAAGTTCGTTCAGGACTTTATCGCTGCCTGGACCAAGGTTATGAACGCGGATCGCTTCGACCTACACAAGTAAACTTAAAAACTGCTGGTGGGACGGGTCGGACTTGAACCGACGACGACCGAATTATGAGTTCGGGGCTCTAACCAACTGAGCTACCGTCCCTGGTGGGGATTAAGCGAACTTTACTGTACTTAAAGCCCAGCCTTACCAAGTAGTTGATTTAGATGCTCCAAGTGATGGTCTGCATGAGGTAATTCTTCGCGGGTATGTGTGGTTAAAACTCCCGCGACGATGCAACCAGCATCTTTTGCTGATGTGACCCCACCAGGTGCATCTTCAATCGCCCAACATAAATCAGTTTGCAATCCTAAGCGATCTGCACCCAAGATAAATGGTTCTGGGAATGGTTTGCCACGAGTTACTTGATCGAAGGTAACGGAATTTGCCGGCATGGGAATTTTTCCGGCGCGTGTGCGTGCGATTGCTAAATCAGTTGTACAAGAGGTGACGATCGTCCAAGGAATTTCGCGATCAGTTAATTCGGTTAGTAACTCTAGGGCACCGGGTGCTGCCTTGATACCTGCAATGTCAGAAATTTCTAAATCTGTGACTCGACGAATCCACTTTTGAATCTCGGCTTCTTCACGTTCAGGCATAACGTTTCTGACGGTTTGCGCCGCTGGAATTCCATGATGGCCAGCCAACGCAGCGAGTGGGATCCCTGCCTCCTTCGCCATGGTTGTCCAGGCATTCGTTACCGCAGCGCTGGAATCAATTAACGTTCCATCTAGATCAAAGAGAAAACCAATTGATTTCATTTATGCTTCTTCCTTTTATTTGGATTGGGATCGCGTTGCATTCCGCGACGGCCCCAGAATTCCCACATATCCATAACTCCAACGATCAAGGCGAAACCAAAGAGCAAGTCTTCGGCAGGTGCGGAGAAGATTCGCAAACCTACAATCGCGTCGGGGTTATACATAACAATATTCTTTGAAGTAAGCCACCAATTAGTTATTAATTGAAAGGGCAAGATAATTGCATAAGAAGTCCAAAAGGCAGGCCGGGTAAGTAACGAGTTTTTGAAGAGAAAGAGGTCAGCCATTACAGCTATGGCAAAGGCGGTGATGGCAATATCGCTATAGATCATTGGCCGAACTCATCTTTGCGCCAATGCGGTTTAACGGTTGTCACACCTTCGATAGTCATGATTGCAGCCATAGGAACGACGATAAAGAATAGATACTCTTCTAGTGGAATATTAAATGGCCCGATAATTCCCAACATCTGATTACGATCGAAGAACCAATGGCCTTGCGCAATCGCGTAGGCATCCCAAATTAGGAATAAAAGGCTGATTGGGAGAACGCTGAGAACGACTCTTTTAATTCGGCGCAAAACACCGATCTTTAGGAATATCTCCAACCAAAATGATCCGAAGACGGTGAAGATCAACATCGCCATGTAGTTCCACTTTTGCACGGGTAGATCCTCTCACGCAAGAACCCAGTTGGCGCCTCACGCTTTGGTAGTGTTACAGATGTAGAGAAGTTGACTCGGAATTGGGGGCGCTCATGGCAGAAATTGAGTTAGACCTATTTCTCAAGGTTAGACAGTTCTCACGGTTGGCGGTCGGACTGGCGATTATCGCCTCCTTCGCATTCGCACAGGTAATTGAAAGTAGTGACACAACTTGGCAGGTCATTGTTGCTTTAGCAGCACTTGCCGTTGGTATTCCACATGGGGCGCTAGATCATTTAGTTACCTTGCCTAAAAGTGCGCCTTTAAAGATGGCTGGTTTTATCGCCGCCTACGTAGCAATTGCAGTCCTGGCGGTTTTTGCAATTTTGACTTGGAACGTTCGAGGTTTCATTGTTGTTGTAGCAATGAGCGCAGTTCACTTTGGTATCGGCGATGCTGCATTTATATCCGAGATTGATCGCAGATCAGCTGAACCAAAGCCATTTCCACGTTACTTATATGCACTAGCTGCCGGCTCACTTCCCGTAATAATTCCGCTGGTAAGTGATAAAAGCGCCGCAGCTCTCGAGCGCGTCAATCCAGAACTACTTAATTGGCATCATGGGTTAAATAACGACTTACTGCTTTGGACAATGTTGTTAACGGCTGCGGCTTTACTTCGCCTGATTCAAAAGCGCAGAGATGCTGAAGCCATTGACTTAGTACTTCTCTATCTCTTGGCTATCACCGCACCGCCTCTTGTGGCGTTCGCGGTTTACTTCGGATGTTGGCACGCTATGCGCCATACCGCGCGCCTTACCTTGGTCTTGCCGCGTTCGCAGAAAGCTTTTGCCGACGGGAGTAGTTCTAAAGCTTTTCTCGGTGCAATCTGGCCGGGGCTGCCAGCTCTGGTTGGAACATTTGTTGTCTCGATATTGATTATCGTTTTTCGCAGAGACTCAATCAGCGATCAATTCTTATGGGTCACCCTCGTGGTTGTTTGGGCGTTAACTGTTCCCCATATGGCAGTAACAGCGCGCCTTGATCGCAAGGCGCTTTCATGAAGATATTTCTAGTATTTGTTTTGGCATTACTAAATATCGCACCGGCACAAGCTGCACCGATTTATATCTTTCCAGTTGCCGATTGTGCCGTTAATTATGCGCGCGCTCATCACGATTATGCAGCGACCGATATCTTGGCCAAGAAAGGTTGCAAATTTGTATCTCCAGTTAATGGCGTGGTTGATGAAGTAAATCGCACTGATTTGTGGAGCGGGAAAACTAACTTAGGTGCTGATCGTGGTGGGCTATTTGTCTCAATAATTGGCGAAGATGGGGTTCGTTATTACGGATCACACCTAACTTCAATCGTTACATCAATTCAGCCAGGTGTAGTTGTTACCGCCGGACAATTACTTGGAAAAGTTGGTGCAACCGGCAGCGCGCGCGGTACATCACCACACCTGCACTTTGGAATATCTTGGCCAACGCCATCGCAACCGAATGTTTGGTGGGTTCGACGCGGAGTTGTCTTGCCGTGGAAATATTTAGATGCCTGGAAGAGCGGTAAAGATTTATCGCCAGCTAAGGCTGTTACCGCGGCACTTGCAAAGAACGGTGAGATTCCACCTTTGCCCAAGAAGTAATTAATTAAGAAATAAAAAAATCCCCCACCGCTTTCGCGATGGGGGATTTCTCGTAAACTAAGTGTTATTAGTTAGCGTTCACTGCATCGGCCTGAGGACCCTTTGGACCCTGTACGACCTCGAATGAAACTGACTGACCCTCTTCAAGGGACTTGTAACCGTTTCCTTGGATTGCTGAGTAGTGAACGAATACATCTTGTCCGCCACCATCAACTGCAATGAAACCGAAACCCTTTTCAGAGTTGAACCACTTAACTGTGCCTGTTGCCATGTTTTTACTTTTCCTTC
>Ga0209400_1000292_pt1 | contig 43620 bp, 44 predicted proteins | sample M_130807_EF_Meta_FD_187313 | JGI IMG/M metagenome (GOLD analysis project Ga0209400, IMG submission 187313) | Freshwater microbial communities from Lake Montjoie, Canada to study carbon cycling - M_130807_EF_MetaG (SPAdes) (version 2) | ecosystem: Environmental > Aquatic > Freshwater > Lake... | reverse complement strand
CGAACGCGAACGCCAACCCGGAATCTTTTATGTAAAGCGCATTACCGAGATTGCCTTAGATAAGGCAGGGCAAGAGAGTTACTACGTGCGCAGCGATAACGAATCCGGAACCGATTCTCGAACCTGGGGTTATTTAAGCAAAGATGAAATCAAAGGATGCGTTGTTACTCGAATAAAGAAGAGTTAACGAGTAAAAGCTTCATACATCAACGCCTTTGCCTCTTCTTCATGTAAATGATGATTTCCGGTTGCCGGAGATGCTGAGGCGCGGCGAGAAATGCGACGCAGCACACGAGCATCAACTGCTGTTCCACCGATAACTTCTGTAGTACTTAAAGCAACGTGTGGCCAAGGACCTTGGTTAGCTGGTTCATCTTGAACCCAGAGCAAGTTAGCGTTCGGATGTTTCTTTGCTTCAACTTCCATCTGCGCAACCGGCATTGGATATAAGCGCTCGACGCGAACAATGGCGGTGCTGGTTTCATTTAAGCGAGCTCGTTCGGCGACTAGATCATGATAAATCTTGCCAGAACAGAAAATTAAGCGTGTTGCGTTATTTACGGTTGGATCACCAATTACGGGTAGGAATGTGCCAGATGTGAAATCACTCATTTGAGATGCGGCTGCACGCAGGCGGAGCATTGATTTTGGTGTAAATACAATCATCGGGCGGCGCATTGGATTTGCGGCATGGAAGCGAAGCAAGTGGAAGTAAGAGGCAGGCGTTGATGGCTGCGCGATGGTCATATTCTTTTCTGCAGCAAGTGATAAGAAACGCTCGATGCGCGCAGATGAGTGATCTGGACCTTGGCCTTCATATCCATGAGGCAGAAGCAATACAACAGATGAACGCTCGCCCCATTTTTGTAGAGCAGAAGAAATAAACTCATCGATCACAGTTTGGGCGCCATTGGCGAAATCTCCGAACTGGCCTTCCCATAAGACAAGCGCTTCTGGACGAGCTACGGAATAACCGTATTCAAAGCCCATTGCGGCATATTCGGAAAGTAATGAATCGATGACAAAGAACTGGTTTTGATCTGGAACAAGTGCGCTAAGTGGGGTCCAGTCAGATCCATTCTCCTTATCAACGATTACCGCATGGCGATTGCTAAATGTGCCACGGCGAGAATCTTGTCCAGCTAAACGAATAGGACGACCTTCCTTAAGAAGTGAACCAAAGGCGAGCATTTCGCCGGTTGACCAATCGATGGTGCCATCGTTAATTGATTCCGCACGTTTTTGTAGCTGTGGCAAGAGTTTTGGATGTACGTGGAAACCTTCTGGAATTGCAACTTGGGTGGCGGCAATTTCGCGAATCAAAGGTTCTGAAATAAATGTCGGAACATCCTCGGCATTTGGAACAATCGGTGGCTGGAAGTTTGGATCGTGCTCTTCTTGGTAATTTGCAACAGATGCATAAACTTCTTCGAGCTGAACTTGGTAATCCCGCGCTAGCTTTTCCGCTTCATCTGGCGTGATATCGCCGCGACCGATGAGAGATTCGGTATATAAGGTGCGAGTAGAGCGCTTGGCATCAATTAACTTGTACATAAGTGGCTGGGTGAAGCTTGGTTCATCGCCTTCATTGTGGCCGCGGCGACGGTAGCAAACCATGTCGATAACCACATCTTTATTAAATGCTTGGCGATATTCAAAGGCTAACTTCGCCACGCGAACGCAAGCTTCGGGATCATCGCCATTTACATGGAAGACCGGGGCTTCAATAGCTTTGGCAACATCAGTTGAGTAACGAGATGTGCGCGAAGCATGTGGCGCAGTTGTGAAGCCAACTTGGTTATTTACAACTATATGGATTGTTCCGCCGGTGCGGTAGCCCTTTAGCTGCGACAACTGCAAAGTTTCAAAGTTGATTCCTTGGCCCGCAAATGAGGCATCACCGTGCAAAAGAATTGGCAGAACTGAGTACAAATCTTTCACATTTAAGAGATCTTGCTTGGCGCGAACAATGCCTTCTAGAACTGGGTTTACCGCTTCCAAGTGAGATGGATTTGCCGCCAAATAAATCTTGGTTTGCGCTCCAGATACAGCGGTAAATACGCCTTCAGTTCCTAGGTGATATTTAACATCGCCAGAGCCATGTACTTCATTCTCTTTGTAATGTCCTTGGAACTCTTGGAAGATCTGGCCGTATGACTTGCCGGCGATATTGGCCAAGACATTTAAACGACCGCGGTGTGGCATACCGATACAAACTTCATCTAGCTTCTTCTCCGCAGCTGCTGTAATAACTGCGTCTAGGATCGGAATTACAGATTCTCCTCCTTCTAGCGAGAAGCGCTTTTGCCCAACGAACTTGGTCTGCAAGAAAGATTCAAAAGCTTCAGCATCGCTTAGTTTCTGCAAGATATGTAATTGCTGATCGTGATCTGGTTTTGTGAAACCAACTTCCACATGTTCTTGGATCCAACGACGTTCATCAGGGCTTGAGATATACATATATTCAACTGCAACAGAGCGGCAATACGAATCACGCAAAATGCCTAGGATCTTACGTAGCTTCATAAACTTCTCGCCACCAAAGCCACCAGTTGCAAATTCGCGATCGAGATCCCAAAGAGTTAGACCGTGGTTAACCACATCAAGATCCGGATGAGAACGTTGCGCATATTCCAAAGGATCGGTATCTGCCATCAAGTGGCCGTAAGTGCGGTAGGCCTGAATTAATTCCTGAACACGTGCAGTTTTATTGATTTCTTCATCTTTGGAGAATTCAAAGTCAGATGCCCAACGAATTGGCTCGTATGGAATGCGAAGGGCAGCAAAAATTTCATCATAGAAACCATCGCCACCGAGCAAAATTTCGTGAATACGGCGCAGGAAATCACCAGATTGTGCGCCTTGAATTACGCGGTGATCGTATGTACTCGTTAGCGTTACAACTTTGCTGATCGCCATGCGGGCCAGAGTTTCTTCGCTAGCGCCTTGGAATTCTGCTGGGTAATCCATTGCGCCAACTCCAACGATTAAACCTTGACCTTGCACCAGGCGCGGAACTGAGTGAACTGTGCCGATGGTTCCCGGGTTAGTTAGCGAAACTGTTGTTCCGGAATGATCTTCAACGGTGAGTGTTCCGGCGCGGGCTTTCTTAACAATTTCTTCATAAGCGACCCAGAACTGACCGAAATCAAGTTCTTCGCAACCCTTAATCGATGGAACCAACAACTGACGCGATCCATCAGGCTTTGCTAAATCAATTGCAATTCCGAGGTTTATATGTTCAGGAGTACCAAGTGCCGGCTTGCCATCTACTTCGCCATAAAAAACGTTCATCTCTGGCATTGCGCGCAACGCTTTGATCATTGCATAAGCGATGATGTGGGTGAAGGAAACTTTTCCGCCACGAGTGCGCTTTAAGTGATTTGTAATAACTGTGCGGTTATCGATCATTAACTTTGCCGGAATTGCGCGAACACTTGTTGCAGTTGGAACAGAAAGCGATGCCTCCATTGATGCAACGACGCGACCGGCAACGCCGCGAAGTGGTTCCATAGTTGCAGCGCCCGGTGTAATTAAAACTGGCGCAGGCTTAACTGGTGCTTGTGCAGGTGTTGGAGTTGCCGCGACAGCTACGGGCGCAACAGGCGCGGCAACTACTGGTGCAACTGGAGCTGGTGCAACAGGTGCAGAAACTTTTTGTGCAGCTTTCGGAATTGGTGGAGTTCCACCCTTAGGTGCTGATGTTGCTGGAGTAACTGGCGCAGACGTGGCGCCCGGTTTATATGTCTTAAAGAATTCAATCCAAGAAGGTTCGACGGAAGTTGGGTCGGCTTGGTAGCGCTCGTACATCTCTTCGACGAGCCAATCATTGGCTCCGAAATCTGCCGACACTGGCAACTCCTTCTGATACTCAAATCGCTTGTTCAGCAGGCTAAGACTATCGGCTGAGCGTGGCAGGTATAAATCCTCAATTAGGCCGGAAAGCGCGATATTGCCCACAATCTCGCATCCATCTCGGCGCGACAGGTCGCCATCTACTTGGCAGAGTTCGCCTATGAATTCAAGCCTTCGCCCGCTGGCGATCATCTCTGGAGGCAGCCGTGGTCTGGGCTATGAAACCGCACGCGGATTAGCCGCTGCCGGGTTTGATCTGGCGCTGATTGCAAAAGATTTGCAGCGATTGGATAGCGCTCGCGAGAGTTTGCTCGGTGAATTCGCAACCACGCAAAGTGGATTAGCAATTTCCACCCACGCAGTTGATTTAGAAGATCAAGTTGCGACCCGAGATATGGCAACGCAAATAACCACAACGCTAGCGACTCCAAAAGTTTTAATACTTGCCCATGGCGTGATGAGCGAGAAAATGTCAAAGACTTTGCGTACAACAGATGCGGAATGGAACCGCGTTATGGATATTAATTTAAATTCAGTCTTCACTTTAGTAAATGCAATTGTTCCGGCTATGGCCGAAGCTCGTGATGGGCGAGTTGTTATTTACTCAGCGTGTTTAGGTCGCATGTCAGGACCAGGAAATGCTGGGGGACTTGCCCCGTATCGAATTAGCAAAGCTGGTGTTAATGCACTTGTGCGAAATCTGGCGCACGAGACTGGAATGGGCGCTCGCGGATTCTATGTTGATGCCATCTGTCCAAATCATTCGCGCACAGATATGGGCGGACCCGATGCACCACGCAGTGCAGCCGAAGGTGCCGAGACTGCGATCTGGTTAGCAACTGCCGATATTGCGCAACGCGGTACCGAAAATGTAACTGGAGTTCTTTGGGAAGATCGCCAAGTTATTCCTTGGTAATTAAGTATTAATTAAGAGTTTGGAATAATTGTTATAGCTAAATATAAAATCGGCACAGATAGAATTAATAGCGGAATTGCACCAATTAAAAAGCCACCATCGAATTGATAACGCACAACACCTAAGACAATTAAATTCGCCAAGATGGCTGGCGCTCTGCCCCAATTTTTCTCTGCTGCATATGCACGCCCGCATGCGATTAACCCCAAGCCACCCAGAACTGTAAAGCCCAGCACGCCCATCAGCGGTGGCAGTTCGCGATCTTCATGAGTAATTCCCATGAACGCCAGCCACACACCTAGGGATAGCACGATCCCACCTTCTACATATAAAAGGGTGGCCACGATGGAGCGCTTACGCGCTTGCTTGGCAGGATCAACGCTCATAAGCAGCAAGGGTATAGGCGTACTGGCTTCATTCCAAGCAAAGGCCTATCAGTTGTCACAGGACTGTGGAAACATCAGAGAATGGGAATATTCGATAGGGCAAAAAAAGCTGCGGGTGTTTCATATCAAGCAACTGATGAAAATTCAGAAATTAACTACGGAAAATTTGTCGTGCTGGACGTTGAAACCACTGGGTTGGATCCGGCATCAAGTCGAATTTTAGAAATCGCTCTGGCAACAGTTGAGAATGGCTTGATATTAGAAACCTGGACTACGCGTTTTAACCCAGAAGGGCCGGTTGGTAAGACCGAAATCCATGGAATCACTGATTCGGACGTTGCGGAAGCTCCATTATTTAGCCAAAAAGCAGATGAAGTATTAAAGCGAATTAAGGACATTGCTGTCGTTGCCCACAACGCTCGCTTTGACCTGGCATTTTTGAGAGCAGAATTTCAGCGAGCAAATTTAACGTTGCCGTGGATTGCCAGTATTTGCACACTTACGATCAGTAATTACTATCAACCTCATCTTTCGCGTAGGCGTCTTGCAGATTGTTGCGAAGACATAGGGATAGCCATAACTAACGCACACTCTGCCGCGGGGGATGTCCAAGCTACCGCCCGCCTTTTTCATTTTTACATGATTCCAAATAAGCGTCCCACACCGAGAAAAGAAGAACTAGAGATTTTAAGAAATCCAAGTGGGAATGGCACGGAAATTAATGCAGTTAAATTAAAAAATCCAATAATTGCTCAAAGGATTGCTGAGAGTAAGAAAGCCCAGAATCTCCAGCCTAAAATATCGGTATATAAGGAATTGGTAAAAATCCTTGCCGCTTGCTCATTTCAAGAAGTTCTGGAAAAAGAGAATTTTTCTGGTGAATTTGCGTATCTAGAGAAAGTTATTGAATTCTTAGCAGACGGAATTCTGACTGATTCTGAAATGCAAGAATTGAAATCACTGGCGGCACTTTATAGTTTAGATGATGCTCAAATCCAGATTTCTCACACAAGTTTGTTGAAAGCATTTGCCATTCAGGCCCTTAAAGATGAGTCCATTTCAGTAACCGAGAAGGATGAATTGATATCTCTTGCTTCGTCCCTTGGAATAGATAAAAACTCACTTACCGCCATAATCCGAGATGCAAAAGTAATTCGTGCAAATATTTTAAGTAAACATGTTCTCTCTCTTCCCGATAATTGGAAGCTTGGTGCACCTTTGCGGGTTGGGCAAAAAGTTGTTTTCACGGGTTGTGAAGCGAACCAACGTGCACAATTAGAATCTGAATCAAAAAAAGTGGGAGTTGCTATTTCCAGCAAGGTTTCAAGCAAAACTTCTCTACTGATAACTGATGGATCTTACGAAGGGAATAAGGCTAGAGATGCGCGCGAAATGGGAGTTCGAGTGGTTTCCCCCGACGAATATGAATTAATGCTCAAGTACATCCAACCAACAGGGACTACATAATAATCTTATAAAATACAGTTATCCTTACCCTTATGGCCCGTGAATACGATCTCGAGATTGCTGCGATTAGCGCAACTCTTGTATCTATAGAAAAGGTCTTGGATCTGCCGAAGCTTGAGGCAGAGGCGGTTGAACTTGAGGCTGCTGCTGGGGTTCCGAATTTATGGGATGACCCGGAAGTTGCGCAGAAAGTTACGAGCAAGTTATCTCGGGTCCAGAGCACGATTGCGCGGTTAAAGGGTTTACGTCGCCGTGTTGAAGATCTGCCTATTTTATTTGAGTTAGCGGTTACAGAACCTGATGGTTCTGCTTTGGCAGATGCTGAAGGTGAATTAGATTCAACGGTTAAAGCAATTAGCGAACTTGAAGTTACAACTTTGCTAAATGGTGAATATGACGACCGCGATGCTTTGATAACAATTCGCTCTGAAGCAGGTGGCGTTGAGGCCGCTGACTGGGCAGAGATGTTGATGCGCATGTATTTGCGTTACTGCGAACGCCATGAATTTAAAGTTGATGTACTGGAAACTTCATACGCGGAAGAAGCGGGGATTAAATCAACTACTTTTAGAGTTAGCGCGCCATATGCATATGGAACTATCTCGGTGGAACAAGGAACGCATCGCTTAGTGCGTATCTCGCCATTTGATTCGCAATCTCGCCGACATACTTCTTTTGCAGGTGTTGAAGTTGTGCCGGTTGTGGAACAGAGTGATCACATTGAAATTGATGAAAAGGAAATCCGCGTAGATGTTTATCGTTCATCTGGCCCTGGGGGGCAAGGCGTAAATACAACAGATTCAGCGGTGCGCCTGACACATATCCCAACAGGAATTGTTGTCTCGTGTCAGAACGAGCGTTCGCAGATTCAAAATAAGGCAACCGCAATGGCAGTCTTGCAATCAAAGTTATTGGAACGTAGGCGCCAAGAAGAACAAGCCAAGATCAATGCGCTAAAGGATGATAACTCCGGCTCTTGGGGTAACCAGATGCGTTCTTATGTTTTGGCGCCGTATCAAATGGTTAAAGATTTACGTAATAACCACGAGACCGGAAATACATCTGCGGTATTAAATGGTGAAATCGATGATTTCATTGAAGCGGGAATTCGCTGGCGCAGGTCTAGTTCAAGTAATTAATTTCACAAGTAAGCGTGTAATTGCTCGGAGAATCTGCGCAATCGGCACGAATATCAGGCGCTTTTTCGCCTTCTATACCTAAACTATCCCTCAGTACGGCGCTCTTCCCCCTCGTATCCGATCGAGACGCCAAAGTAGAACGAAGGAGTTCGTGTGATTCGCTTTGAGAATGTGACGAAGCTTTATTCGGGTCAAGACCGCCCGGCGCTAGAACAGGTTTCGCTAGAAATTGTTAAGGGCGAGTTTGTATTTCTAGTTGGACTATCCGGCTCTGGAAAGTCAACATTCCTTCGGCTGATCTTGCGCGAAGAGCGCCCATCTTCCGGAATCATCCATGTGGCTGGAAAAGATCTTGGACAACTGGCAAACCATAAAGTTCCAGAACTGCGTCGCCAAGTCGGAACGGTATTTCAGGATTTTCGTTTACTACAGAATAAAACAATTGCCGAAAATGTGGCCTTTACTTTGCATGTACTTGGATATTCAAAGCGCGAGATCGAACGCGAAGTTCCGGAAGTTCTAGAACTTGTTGGCCTGGAAGATAAAGGCGATCGCATGCCAAATGAAATTTCGGGTGGAGAACAACAGCGCGTGGCAATTGCCCGTGCTTATGTCAGCCGCCCGGCGATCATCATCGCCGATGAACCAACTGGAAACCTTGACCCAGCAACATCGGTTGGAATTATGAAGCTCTTAGATCGCATCAATCGCGAAGGCACCACAGTGTTGATGGCTACCCACGATGCTGGAATCGTTGATCAGATGCGCAAGCGCGTGATCGAACTAGATAGCGGCCATGTGATTCGCGACCAGGTCCGCGGCGTCTACGGTTACACGGGATAGGGTAAATACATGCGCGCAGGATTTTTACTTAGCGAAGTTCGAATTGGTCTTCGCCGTAACCTAACGATGACCTTTGCCGTAATCGTTACTACCGCTATTTCACTATCTCTATTGGGAATCGGCCTGCTCTCCAACTCGCAGGTAAATGCGATGAAAGATTATTGGTATGACAAGATCGAAGTTTCTGTCTATCTATGTGGATCTCTTTCAGAATCACCAAGTTGCGTTGGCGGTGTAGTAAGTCCAGAACAACGCCTTGGTATTAAGAGCGACCTGGAAGCGCTACCAGTTGTGCAGAGCGTTTTCTATGAATCGCAATCTGAAGCCTATTCACGTTTCCAGGAGCGCTTTAAAGATTCTGCTATTGCGCAGAATGTAACCGCAGATCAGCTTCCGGAATCTTTCCGCGTTAAGTTAAAAGATCCAACTCAATACGCTGTTGTAGTTAGCGCATTTTCTGGCCGACCTGGCGTAGATATTGTGCAAGATCAACGCAGTATCTTGGAGAAGTTCTTTAAATTACTAAATGTGCTCCGCAACGGTGCGTTACTGGTCGGACTCTTCTCGGTATTAACTGCTGGCTTACTTATTTCAAACACTTTACGCATTGCAGCCTTTAACCGCCGCCGCGAAACCGGCGTGATGAAGCTAGTTGGCGCATCTTCTTGGTCTATTCAATTGCCGTTCCTACTCGAAGGAATCATTTCAGCGTTAATCGGCTGGGTCTTTGCAACTGGTTTATTGGCTGGACTCAAGAGCGTGGTTGATTCAAAAGTTGCACCCCTTCTTACCTTTACCAATTTCTTTGGCTGGAATGAAGTTTGGATCGCATCTGCTTGGTTATTACTAGCTGGCTTAGGTGTTTCAACCGTTGCTTCTGCTGTAACGCTGCGCCGTTATCTCAAGGTCTAAGTAGGCGCTGCCGTGGTGAAAGAGGTCGGTCGCAAACTCATCGCGCAGAATAAGAAAGCGCGCCATGATTACTCAATTGAAGATGTTCTCGAATGCGGAATTGTCTTAACTGGCACCGAAGTTAAATCACTTCGCGCAGGGCGCGCTTCCCTTATTGATGGTTATGCCACAGTCGAAAATGGCGAACTCTGGTTGGCTGGTGTTCATATTCCTGAGTACACACAAGGAACTTGGACAAACCATGAAACACGACGCAAACGTAAATTACTTGTGCACTTGCAAGAGATTAAGAAGCTTCACATAAAGATTAAAGAAGGTGGAGTAACCCTTATCCCCTTGCAGCTCTACTTTAATAATGGCAAAGCCAAGATTGAGATTGCTGTCGCTCGCGGTAAGAAAGCTCACGATAAACGCGATTCGTTGATGGAGCGCCAAGCTAGCCGCGAGGTTGAACGCGAGATTTCGCGCCGCCGTTCTGGAAAAGACCAGTAACACACGCTTAATAATTAACGATTTTTAAAGCGTCTGTGGGCGGCGATACACTTAGCCCACAATTTAATAGTGGAAATAGCTTTCCACACCCATGGGGGTGAACGGTCTCGACTTTGGTTGTTGAGGCAGGGGAAGCGGGCCGAGGAAGCCAGGATGATCTCGTTAACCAATAACCTGTGCAAAAAATAATCGTCAGTACAACTGCCGATGATCTCACTCTTGCTGCCTAAGCAAGCTCTGTGATCCGTTAGCCCAGACTCGCCTTCGATCTGGAATCTAGCGCCGACAGAGGGCTTTTCACGGTTGTGGCGTTGCGAACGCGACCGGAGAACAGTTTCGCAAATGAGTTTGTCGAATACTTGTGTGCAAGAGATTCGGAACTGAGAAAACGATAGCCACACTACGCCCGTAGAAGCCCTGTTTTAATTCCGAAGGACCCGGGTTCGATTCCCGGCACCTCCACCATGATTTAAGTTATTTAACTCTGTCCCGCCGGTCCATTTGGATCTTTATATCCTGGTCTGAAAAAAGTTGGCCAAGGTTTATCTCTAAAGAACTCTCGCTTTAGCGCAACTACATTTAAAGCAAAGCCGGCTAAGGCCATCAGCTTTGGGGTTAATGGAATCTGATTAAGGATAAACATAAGCGAGACAGAAATTCCAGCTAAAGCAATAATTACAATTACCAGCTTGCGGATAACCCAAAGCGCCTTATATTTTCTAGAGAATTCGCGCGCTAACTTGCTAGTCAGAAGCAAGCCAATTGGACCTGATAGAAATGAAATCCCTAAGAGAGCCACGATCAAGAGCGCAAGTGATTCCATACCTTTAGCCTAGTCTTTTCCAGCTCTGATTAATTGCCGCCAACATAACCATATCTATCTGATCACCATTTGAGCGCGTAACTCTTTGCTGCAGTATGCCTTCACGCTGGTAGCCGGCAGAAGATAAAAGTTTCTGAGATGCGGTGTTATCCAAATCAACTGCAGCCTCAATTCGCTTAAATCCCAAAGTATCAAAACCGTAGCCAGTGATCATCTTTGTAGCTGTGGTTCCAATACCTTTGCCACGCATTGGCGCGTGCATCCAATATCCAATTTCCGCGCGGTGGTTATCGATGCTTATAGTGTGGAAGGAGATAACGCCGGCGAACTCTTTCTCATCGCCCGCCCCAAATTCAATAACAAAGGGGATTTCCCGCTGCAGCTCAATTGATGCAGGCACACGTTGCACATAATCAAGGGCATGAGCCATCGTGTAGTTGGCGGGAACAGTGGTAAATCTTGGAATTAAAGGGTCTTGGCAGGCTTCAAATATGGAAGTTACATCGGAATCTCTAGGAGCGCGCAAGGTATATCTGCCGTATTGCAGAGTAGGAATCTCACTTGGCCACCAGATCACGAACTCAGTATGCCTTAACTAGGTCTTAGCTCGGCAATGTTTTTAAGTTGCAGGTAGTTGAAAGTTCAACTAAAGTTACACATACGAACAAGGAGTAAAAATGCCAGCTGTTACCGTAAGTGATATCACCGTACTTCCTCGCGTTAGCGATGCGCCGAATTCTCGCGCACGTCGCGTAAAGAGCATTACAACCGCTCCGCAAGGTTTCGAAGGTGAAGGCTTTCCGGTTCGTCGCGCATTTGCCGGCGTTGATTTAGCAGAGCTTGATCCATTTGTGCACTTAGATCAAATGGGCGAAGTTGAATATGCACCAGGTGAACCGAAGGGAACTCCTTGGCACCCACACCGCGGCTTTGAAACTGTTACATACATTATTGATGGAATCTTTGATCATAAAGATAGCAATGGCGGCGGCGGAACAATTTCTAATGGCGATACACAATGGATGACTGCCGGCGGTGGAATCTTGCATATCGAAACTCCACCAGAGCATTTAGTAATGAGCGGTGGTTTATTTCACGGATTTCAGCTTTGGGTAAATCTGCCAGCAGCAAAGAAATGGTTACCACCTGCCTATCAAGATGTGCGCGCAAATGATGTTGCACTTTTATCTAGCGCAGATGGTGGATCGTTAATTCGCATCATCGCTGGTGAATTAGATGGACATGTTGGTCCAGGATCTACACAAACTCCAATTACATTAATTCATGCAACTGTGGCACCTGGTGCCGAACTGCGTCTTCCTTGGCGCAAGGATTACAGCGCACTTGTTTATGCAATCGCAGGCCATGGTTTTGCAGGAGAAGAAGCGCGACCAATTCAAATGGGACAGCTAACTGTCTTTGGTGATGGTGATAGCATCGTAATTCGCGCAGCTAACCAACAGGAATCTCGTTCACCAAACCTAGAACTATTTATTCTCGGTGGCCAACCGATTAAAGAACCTGTCGCTTGGATGGGGCCATTTGTAATGAATACCAAGGCTGAAGTTCTGCAAGCATTTGAAGATTTCCAGAAAGGCTTGCTTGGTTCAATTCCTGCGATTTATAAGGAAGATGCCAAGCGCCCGCTAAACCGCACCGATAAATTGGGCGGCGATATTCTCGATGTTCATAACGCTCCAACCGAATTACAGGAAAACTAGCGGAAATCACCCTTCGGCGACTGAAAAGATAACTACACAGTCGCCTCTCGAGCGCTTACCGCTAGTTTTAACACAAAATGTAAGTGGATAGAATACGAGCATGAACCCGCAGAAAGTGCTCTTGTACTACGGCTTTACGCCGATCAGCGATCCTGTCGCGGTTCAACTCTGGCAGAAAACTCTCTGCGAAACTTTAAATTTAAAGGGCCGCATTTTGATTTCTCCGACTGGTATTAATGGCACGGTCGGTGGCGATATCGATGATCTACGTAAATATGTGAAGAACACCAAGAAGTATCCCGGCTTTAAGAAGATCGCCTTTAAATGGTCGCAGGGCACCGGAAATGAATTCCCAAAACTTTATATCGCAGTTAAAAAAGAGCTCGTAGCATTTGATAATCCAGATGAAATAAAAGTCGATGAAAGTGGAGTCATTGGTGGCGGTACTCATTTGCGCCCAGAACAAGTTCACGAATTAGTTGCAGATCGTGGCGATGATGTTGTCTTTTTCGATGGTCGCAATCAAAATGAAGCCAAGATCGGCAAGTTTAAAAATGCCATCGTTCCTGATGTCGACACTTCACGAGATTTTGTCCGTGAAATTGAGAGCGGAAAATACGACCATTTAAAGGAAAAGCCAGTCGTTACATATTGCACCGGTGGCATCCGCTGCGAAATCTTGTCAGTTGTTATGAAGAATCGCGGCTTTAAAGAGGTTTATCAAATCGATGGCGGCATCGTTAAATACGGTGAGAAATATGGCGATGATGGCCTTTGGGAAGGCTCGCTCTATACATTTGATGCGCGCATGGCCGTTGATTTTTCAACGAAAACTAAGGTCATTGGTGAATGCGAAATCTGCCAAGCCCCAAGCAAGATCTTTCGCAACTGTCGCACCAAGACTTGTCACGAATTGATTTTGCTATGTGATCCTTGCAACGAACTACCCGCAAACACTAAGTGCACGCACGATAAATCTAAAGTGCGTGATACCGAAATGGTTGGCTAGCTCTTAATTACAAAGCTTTAAGAGCGCTTACAACTTTAGTTAAAGATGCCTTGGCATCGCCAAAGAGCAACATCGTCTTTGGATCATAAAGTAGTTCGTTCTCGATACCAGCAAAACCTGGGCGCATGGAACGCTTTAAGAAAATAACATTTGCAGCGTTAGATACTTCCAAAATTGGCATTCCATAAATTGGACATCCTGGTGTTGTCTTTGCCGCTGGATTTACGACGTCATTGGCACCGATAACTATGGCAACATCGGTCTGACCAAAAGTTGGATTTACTTCATCCATTTCAGCTAATTGGTCATATGGAACATTTGCTTCAGCAAGAAGCACGTTCATATGTCCTGGCATACGACCGGCAACAGGGTGAATTCCGTATGCAACGTCGATGCCTTTTGAAATCATCAAATCAGCAAGTTCGCGCACGGTGTGCTGTGCTTGAGCAACAGCAAGTCCGAAGCCCGGAACAATCACAACGCGACGGGCATAGTTAAGAAGAATCGCAACATCATCTGGAGAACCAGAACGCACGGGGCGTTCTTCGCCAGCGGCTGCAACATCTTGTGGCTTGGCAGTAAATGCACCGAACAAAGTGCCAAAGAGCGAACGTCCCATAGCTTCTGCCATTAAACGAGTCAAGATTGTGCCTGATGCGCCAACAAGTGTTCCGGCGATGATTAGAAGCGTTGAGTTAAGTACATAACCACTTGCGGCAACTGTTAAACCAGTAAATGCGTTAAGCAATGAGATAACAATAGGCACATCTGCGCCACCAACAGGAAGTACGAACAAGATACCGAAGAGCAACGAGAGCGCAGCAAGAACTAATAAAGGTGTGGTTCCAAGTGCGGTAACAACCCAACCGGAAACCCCAAGGACGGCAGCAAGTGTTCCCGCGATTACAAAGCGACCACCGGGAAATACCACAGGGCGAGTAGTCATCAACTCTTGCAGCTTCATAAAGGTGATGATCGAACCGCTGAAAGATACGCAGCCAACTACAACTGTAAATACAGTAAAGATAACTTCGGCTTTAGTTGCATCTTTACCTAAGTTTAAATATTCAACGATTGCAACAAGGGCTGCAGCGCCACCACCAACACCATTAAATAGCGCAACCAGTTGTGGCATCTGAGTCATCTGAACTTTGCGCGCGGCAGGAACGCCAATAGCTAAACCAACCGCGATTGCGCCCAAGATCCAACCAAGATTATGCAGCGGCAATGAATGCGCAGGTGAGCCATCTTTTGGCTTAGTTACATAGAGAAATACAACAAGCGTTGCAACAGTTGCACCCAATGCACCAATTAAATTTCCACGGCGCGCAGTCTTGGGATGTGACAAACCTTTTAGAGCGAGAATGAAGCAGACGCCAGCGGCAAGGCCGATTAAGTCATACAAAGTAGTGCTCACTTATCTGCCTCCTTCTTCTTACCTTTAAACATTTCCAGCATGCGATCGGTAACTACAAAGCCGCCGACCATATTTATTGTGGCCAGAACAATTGCAGCTAGTGATAGACCCAGTTCGAGATTGGTATGGCTGTGATCGGCAACGATAATTGCACCGACCAAAATCACACCGTGGATCGCGTTCGCACCAGACATCAGTGGTGTGTGCAGGGTTGAGGAAACTTTAGAGACAACTTCAAAACCCACAAAGACTGCGAGTACGAAGATGGAAAGAATTGCCATTGGTTCCATTACTTGGCTCCTCCTGCACTTGGGTCGCGACGTTGGCCAGCATGTGTGACCGCCGCAGCGTTGATGATTTCATCTGCAAAATCGAGATTTAGCGCAACTGGCGCGCCATCTTTAGCGGGAGTTGTAAGCAAAGTAAGTAGGTTCACAACGTTTCGTGAATACAAGCTGGACGCATGGAAAGGCAATTGGCTCGGTACATCTTTACCGCCCCAGATACGAACGCCTCCGCTAGTAACAACTACTTCACCAGGCTTAGATCCTTCAACGTTTCCGCCAGTTTCGGCAGCAAGGTCAACGATCACAGTGCCAGGTTCCATCGCATCAATCATCGCTTGTGTCATCAAACGCGGTGCAGTGCGACCAGGTACGGCGGCAGTTGTAATAACTACATGTGACTTTGCGATGTAAGGAGTCAGAAGCTCGCGCTGCTTTGCCGCACGCTCTTCAGTCATCTCGCGCGCATAACCGCCAGCGCCTTCTAGTGATTCAAGTTCTAGCTCGATAAAGGTTGCGCCCATTGATTTAACTTCATCTGCCGAAGATGGACGAACGTCATAGGCAGATACAACTGCGCCTAAACGTCGCGCAGTTGCAATCGCCTGTAAACCAGCAACGCCTGCACCAAGAACCAAAACTTGTGCTGGTGTAACTGTGCCTGCGGCGGTCATCAAAAGTGGGAAGAAACGTGGTGACATTTCAGCGCCAACTAAGACTGCGCGATAGCCGGCACAAAGGGCTTGTGAAGTAAGTGCATCCATGGATTGTGCGCGCGAAATACGTGGCACAAGTTCAAGTGAAAATGTAGTTGCCTCAGCTTTTACTGCAGCTTCGATGGAATCAACTGCTGTGACAGTAGAAAGGAAAGAAATTGTGGTTGCACCTTTTTTCAAGGTGCCCATCTGTGCTGGTGTTAGCGGCTGTACTGAAAGCACGATATCTGCGCTGGCAATAACATCGCCTTTAACAACGCTGGCACCGGCAGCTGCGTATGCAGCGTCAGTTCCTTGTGAGTTATCACCTGCACCAGATTCGATAGCGACTTCATACCCAAGACGGGTTAACTTATTGATGATGTCAGGGACAAGCGCAACGCGCTTTTCACCTTCTTTACGCTCTAATGGGACGGCTACACGCATGGTCGAACCCTACTTGCTGATCTAATTACCTGCGAGTTCACCGCGGGTTAAGTGATATAGAAGTGCCTGAATAGTTGTACGGCGGTGGTAGGCCTCGCGCCAGATTACAGATTTGGGGCCATCGATCACCGAGGCGGCAACTTCTTCGCCGCGGTGCGCAGGCAGGCAGTGCATGAATATGGAATCACTTGCGGTCAGCGCCATCAAAGAATCGGTAACCGCAAATGGTGCCAGCACTTTAATTTTCTCAGCTCGCTCTGCCTCAGGATCTCCCATCGACATCCAGACATCTGTATATAAAGCGCTCGCGTCTTTGCAGGCCGCTTCGGGATCGTTGGTTACTTCAATAATTGCGCCAGTTTTCTTGGCGATCGCTTGCGCCATTGCAACTACATCTGGGCTAGGTGCCCATTTGCCAGAAGGTGTTGCCGCGACAACGTGTGCGCCCATGATCGCACCCATAGTTAGCCAGGCATGCGACATATTGTTTCCATCACCGAGATAAACAAATTTGCGTCCTGATACATCGCTACCGAAAGTTTCGCGGATGGTTAACCAATCTGCCAAGAGTTGAGTTGGATGATCATCATCAGTTAACGCATTGATTACTGGAATTGATGCGTTGGCACCGAGTTCATCGACTTCGGCTTGGGCAAAGGTGCGAATAATTAGCGCATCGCAATAGCCACTAATTATCTTTGCAGTATCGGCAATTGTTTCGCCGCGACCAAGTTGTAGCTCATCGCCTCTAATAAAAATCGGGGTTCCACCGAGATGCGCAACGGCTGTCTCTGATGAAAGTCTGGTGCGAGTAGAAGGCTTGGTCATATAAATAGCAACGCTCTTGTGAGCAAGTGCATCTTTAGAGCGCAACGGATTCTTCGCAAAATCAGCTGCCGTATCAAGCAGTAAATCGACATCAGCACGCGATAAATCAGAGGTGCGTAGCAAGTCCTTCATCTTCAAATTCTACCTGCAACCACTATCCTTTCGGACATGGGTATTTTCCGTAAGAACTCTCCTGATTTAGAAGGTGATACCGACCTACTTACCCGCCCTGAATTACAGGATGATGATGGCGGCCATGATCGCTTCGCCCATTATGTTAAGAAGGAAAAGGTCGTTGAATCTGCGGTAACCGGCAAAGCGGTACGAGCTCTTTGTGGCAAGAAATGGATCCCTTCGCGCGATCCCGAGAAATATCCGATCTGCCCAGTATGTAAAGAAATCTATGAAGGCATCAAAAATAAATCGCCTAAAAAATAGATCTGCGCTAACTATCGTATTGGCGTTATTCGCCAGTTCTTTAACTTTTTTCTCTTCACTTCCCGCAAATAGTGCAAACCAACCGCGTAAAATTTTAACGGGCTGGATTCCTTATTACGGAATGAAGACGGCGCTACCTGCAGCCTTAAATAACGCGGATCTAATTAAAGAGGTAATGCCGTTTTGGTATACCTTGAAATTCGATGGCAAAACAAAAGCTGCGGTGATCTCCGATCTATACGCACCTGCTAATCCCAGCGTTCCAATCGCCACTCCACTTGCAGCAATGCGGGCAGCAGGCTTTCAAATCATTCCAACCATCACAGATGGTACGGATAAATTGGTGCTTGCCAATCTATTAGCTAACGCTGGCACTCGAACGGCAATTACCAAAACTATCTCTGACTTTGTATTGGCTAATAATTATGATGGTATCGATCTAGATTTTGAAGGATTTGCTTTTGTTGATGGCAATACAACTTGGGCCAAGACCGCGCCGCTATGGGTGGCATTTGTAAAAGAGTTATCAGCCTTACTTCATTCCAACAATAAATTGCTCTCGGTTTCATCACCTTATAACTTCAATCCAACAGAAGTTCAAAAGGGTTACACCGTCTACGCCTGGCCGCAAATTGCGCCGCATATTGATCGCTTAAGAATAATGACTTACGACTATTCGGTGGCAAAAGTTGGGCCGATTGGACCAATCACTTGGACAGAGAAAACTGTTGCATATGCAACTTCCATAATGCCGGCATCGAAGGTTTACGTAGGTTTGGCTGGCTACGGACGCGATTGGGTAAATAAAGTAGATGGTGTTTGTCCGGCGCCTTTCATCAATGCGATAAAAGTTGGCGCCAAAGCTGCAACATTTGTGATGCGCGATGCTGCAGCGCTGGCAGCTAGCTACCAAGTAACCCCGGTTTATGATGAAAAAGCAGGGGAGGCGACATTTACTTATACAAAAACTTATGAGGGTACAACCGCAGCAGGCCTTTCGACAACATGTACTGCAACGCGTACGGCGTGGTATCAAAATGCGCAGAGCTATTTAATAAGAAGCGCACTGGTTGCGAAATATAAATTGGGTGGTGTAACTGCTTGGACGTTGGGCATGGAAGAACCACTAGCGATGGAATCAATTCGTCAAACTGCGTTAAATATCGCGCCAGCCAAAGTTATTAGTACATTAGCTACAGATAAGGCATCAGCTCTATTTGCCAGTGCAATTAATTTAAGTGGGCAATTAACTTTGGAAGATAAATCACCTGTCGCAGCAATCCAGGTGCGTATCGAAGGTAAGGACGCCGCTGATTCCACTTGGCGCTTACTCGGAACGATAAATACTGGAGTTGATGGAATATTTGTAACTCCAATCTTGTTGGGCAAGCCAACTACGGTACGAATAGCTACTGAAGGGACTTGGGAGCGGGCTGAATCTGTCAGCAATGAGTTAGCAATTCAAATAGATAGAACAATTTCACTTAGCGCACCTGGCACCTTTAAGAGTGGGGCAACATTTGCGATAACTGGAGTAGTTCGCCCTCGCACTGCAGGCGCAGTGGTATCACTCCTAAAATTCTCAGCAGGTAGCTGGAAGAGCGTCGCAACTGCAACAACTGATGAGCAAGGTGGATTTTCCTTGAACGTCGCAGGCGAAGGCCGTTCAGTTGCGCGCTATCAAGTTGTAGTTCAAGGCGATTTGGTTTGGCGGCAAGTGGCCGCCCCAGAGTTCTCTATCATTATCCGGTGATGGTTAAGACTGATACAAAGATCGAAGAGGAGATCCGCGCCATCTTCTCTGGCGATACTCCATGGGTCACCATCGTTTGGGATGACCCCGTAAATCTCATGACATACGTGACTTATGTTTTGATGGAGTTATTTGGGTTTTCTAAAGCAAAAGCGCACGAGCTAATGATGAAGGTTCATACCGAAGGCAAGGCAATCGTCTCAACCGGAAGTCGTGAAGAGATGGAACATGATGTCGCGCGACTTCACGAATACGGACTTTGGGCAACTCTGCAGCGAGGTGATCAAGCGCTATGACATCCGAAGGTTTTAAGCGCCATGGCAGTAATTCTTATATCGCCGAATTTGCGGAAAATGAACGAGAGATTCTGATCAATTTAGCCGAACAAATAATCGAGCTACTTGCCGAGCGCATTGATCATGGACATGAGGATCCATTGGCCGCGATGGTGGGTATAACGTCGCATGATTCTCCGCCCGAAGATGAAGTTCTGCACCGCTTGCTGCCAAATGCCTATCAAGATCAATCTGACTCTGCTGAATTTCGACGTTACACCGAATCTACTTTGCGCAATAAGAAACAAGCCCATGCCATGGCTATGCGGATGTATTTAAAGAGCGCCGCAGATGGAGTAATTGATTTAGATCATGATGGAGCAAATGCTTGGCTGGGCGCTGTAAACGATATGCGTTTGGCGTTAGGAGTGCGGCTAAATGTCCAAGAGCGCTCCCACGATGAGTTAGAACTATTAGCACCCGATGATCCCCTGCGAGGGGTTTACATTGTCTACGGTTGGCTCGGTTGGTTGCAAGAAGGTTTGATCGAAGCCCTTATGGATGAAAGCTAGTATGGGGTTCTGATGTCACTAACTATTTCGCGTGCCTTTGTTGATGCAATTGTCGAACAATCTCGCGCTGAATATCCCGATGAATGTTGTGGCGTTATTTTGGGACCTATTGGTTCACGTAAAGCTGAGCGCTTAAAGCCAATGATAAATGCTGCGCATTCACCCACCTTCTATGAGTTTGATCCCAAAGATTTACTCGCGCTTTATCGCGAGGTAGATGAACTTGACGAAGAGATTGTTGTGATCTACCACTCTCATACTGAAACTGAGGCTTATCCGTCACGCACTGATATTGCATACGCCGGTGAACCGGGAGCGCATTATGTATTGGTCTCTAGTCGCAAGGAGATTGCACCTGCAATTGAATTTCGCTCATACCGCATAATTGATGGCGTGGTTACTGAAGAAGAAGTTTCAATTACCGATTAAGTAAGTTATTAGCCATAATAAGCACATGAGTATCGAAGTTCGTATCCCAACCATTCTTCGCCCATTTACCAAAGATCAAAAAGCAGTTGCCGCTACTGGCGCTTCTCTTACTGCGTTAATCTCAGATCTTGATGCGCAATTTCCCGGTATTGGTGATCGCTTGCTCGAAAATGGTGCGCTCCGCCGCTTTATCAACATTTACATTAATGATGAAGATGTGCGCTTCCTTGGTGGTTTAGATGCGCAGATTAAAGATGGGGATTCGGTAACGATTCTCCCAGCTGTCGCCGGCGGTTAACTTTGGCGCGCTATGACTCACTTGAAACATCGGTGGGCAATACCCCTTTAATCGGTTTACCGAGGCTTTCACCTGCACCTAATGTGCGACTTTGGGCGAAGATGGAAGATCGCAACCCAACTGGTTCAATTAAGGATCGCACTGCGATTGCAATGATCAACGCCGCAGAAGCAAATGGCCAATTAAAACCAGGTGCCACAATTCTGGAACCAACTAGCGGCAATACTGGAATTTCTCTGGCAATGGCGGCGAAAGTTCGTGGCTACAAATTAATTTGTGTAATGCCAGAAAATACTTCACCGGAACGTCGCCAACTCCTTGAGATGTGGGGAGCGAAGATAATTTCATCTCCTGCCGCAGGTGGATCTAATGAAGCAGTAAGGGTTGCAAAAGAGTTAGCAGCCCAGAATCCAGAATGGGTATTCCTTTATCAATATGGAAATCCGGCAAATACTCAAGCCCATTACAACGGCACTGGCCCTGAAATATTTAAAGATCTTCCAACAATCACGCACTTTGTTGCAGGTCTTGGAACAACTGGAACTTTGATGGGAGCCGGAAGATATTTGCGTGAGCAAAACCCTAATGTGCAGATAATTGCTGCTGAACCACGTTACGGAGAAGTTGTTTATGGACTGCGCAATATCGACGAGGGATTTGTTCCTGAACTTTATGACGCATCCGTATTAACTCGTCGCTTCTCTGTTGGAGCTGAAGATTCAGTAAAACGTGTGCGGCAGTTGTTAGAAGTAGAGGGAATCTTTGCTGGCATCTCAACAGGTGCGATTTTGCACGCAGCAATTGCAGTAGGTGCCGAAGCAGTTCGCGATAATAAGGACGCTGATATTGCATTTATCGTCTGCGATGCTGGCTGGAAATATCTATCAACTGGCATCTATGGAAGTGAAATAGCCGCTGCAACTGAAGGATTAGACAGCTCCCTCTGGGCTTAAATCACAAGCCGAATTAGCAAGGTAGGCTTGCCCTTGTGAGTGATGCACCTATTGGAATCTTTGATTCAGGCGTCGGTGGTTTGACCGTCGCTCGTGCAATTCTCGACCAATTACCAAATGAGTCAACTCTCTATATCGGAGATACCGCGCGCGGTCCTTATGGTCCGCGCCCTTTAGCTGAAGTCAGAACATTTGCGCTGGAGACTTTAGATTATTTGGTTGAGCAGGGCGTAAAGGCTTTGGTGATTGCTTGTAATACGGCTAGCGCTGCGATGCTACGTGACGCACGTGAAAGATATTCGGTACCAGTTATCGAAGTAATTCAACCTGCAGTTCGTCGCGCAGTTGCCGCAACTCGCACCGGACGAATCGGCGTCATCGGCACCAACGCCACAATTGATTCAAAGGCTTATCTAGATGCCTTTGCTGCTGCCCCACAATTAGAAATTACATCGATCGCTTGTCCGCTCTTTGTGGAATTTGTAGAACGTGGCGAAACATCAGGGGAAGCGATCACCAAAATCGCGCGCGAATATTTAGCACCGGTAATGCAAGCCGATGTCGATACCTTGGTCCTTGGCTGTACTCACTATCCGCTCTTAACTGGCGTTATCTCATATGTAATGGGCAACGGTGTTTCGCTGGTATCGAGCGCCGAAGAAACCGCGAAAGATCTCTATCGCACATTAGTTGAAAACTCTCTATTACGTACACCATCTAAAACCTCTGCAACACATACCTTTTTAGCAACTGGTGACTCTGCCGCCTTCGAAGTTCTGGCGCGACGATTCTTGGGACCCGAGGTGGGTTCTGTACAACACATATCCAAACTCAATTAAGGGATCGGTAATAAATGGCACGCATCGACGGTAGAAATGAAAACCAACTTCGTGAAATCAAGATCACTCGTAAGTGGCTAGATCATGCTGAAGGTTCGGTCCTTGTTGAATTTGGAAAGACGCGCGTACTTTGCGTCGCCTCATTTACTCCAGGTGTACCTCGTTGGCTAAAGGATTCCGGAAACGGTTGGGTTACATCTGAATATGCGATGCTGCCTCGTGCAACTCATACCCGTTCTGATCGTGAAAGCGTTAAGGGAAAATTGGGCGGTCGCACGCAAGAGATTTCACGATTAGTTGGTCGCTCACTACGCGCGATCGTTGATATGAAAGAGCTCGGCGAAAATACCATTGTTATCGACTGCGATGTTTTACAAGCCGATGGCGGAACACGTACTGCCGCAATTACCGGAGCCTATGTTGCGTTAGCTGATGCGATCACGTGGGCCAAGGCACAGGGACATATCAAGGCAGATTCCAAACCACTCAGCGATTCTGTTGCAGCAGTATCTGTAGGAATTATCGGTGGAGTACCGATGCTAGATCTTTGTTACGAGGAAGATGTACGTGCAGATACTGATATGAATGTGGTCTGCAGCGGTGATGGCAGATTTATTGAAGTACAAGGAACTGCTGAGGGCGTTCCATTTGATCGCAACCTCCTTGACTCACTTCTTGATCTCGCAGTTAAAGGCTGCGTCGATCTCGGCGAAATTCAGAAAGCGGCACTTGCTAAGTGAGCCCGCACAGATTACTTCTTGCTACTCGCAATAAAGGCAAGATAGAGGAGTTTCGGCGCATTCTTGAAGATATTGCCGCTGGAGAAATTGATTTAGTTGGTCTTGACCAATTTCCTGATCTGCACGATGTAGAAGAGAGTGGTTCAACATTTGAAGAAAATGCGTTGTTAAAGGCGAGACAAATGTGTGCTGCTGCTGGAATCCCCGCAATAGCCGATGACAGCGGGCTATGCGTTGACTTTCTAAATGGCGATCCTGGAATTTTCTCGGCGCGCTGGTCTGGAAAACATGGGGATGACAACGCAAATACTGCAAAAGTTTTAGAGTCGCTAATCGGTGTTCCCGATGAAAAACGTAGCGCACATTTCACTTGCGTTGCAGCACTCGCCCTGCCCGATGGTCGCACCCATGTTGAAGAGGCCCAATTCGATGGTTGGATTCTGCATTCCCCGATTGGTAACCAAGGATTTGGCTATGACCCAATATTTCGACCCGAGGGGCTGGAAATTTCCAGCGCACAGATGAGCGCCGCCGCCAAGGATGCAATTAGCCATCGCGGAAAATCGCTGCGCGCTATCGCTCCTCACGTCCTGACTTTGCTCAACTCCCTAGGCTAAACTTTGCCTATACGAGATCGTTCAATCCTTAAGGAGTTTCACCGTGGCCGTAAAGAAAAAAGCTCCAGTTAAGAAGAAGACCGCTGCCAAGAAAGTTACTAAAAAAGTTGTAAAGAAGGCAGCGAAGAAAGCGCCAGCTAAGAAAGCGCCAGCTAAGAAGAAAGCTGCTGCCAAGAAAGTTACTAAGAAGGTAGCCAAGAAGGCTCCCGCTAAGAAAAAGGCTGCGGTCAAGAAGGTAGCCAAGAAGGCTCCCGCCCGTAAGAAAGCTGCAGCGAAGAAATCAACTTCTGCGAACAGAATTGTTATTCCACCAGTTCCTCGCGGTGGATCAAAGAGCACAGCTAGCGTTAGCGTCTCAACCACACCGGCTCCTGTTAAGTCAGCGCCAGCTAAGCCAAGTACAGCGCCCAAGCAAGGCACATCACCGCGAGTATTAATCGCAGCAATTATCGGTATCGCTCTCCTTGCGGTAATTGTTATCTCACGCCCAGCATCAAATAACGATGACGCAGCACCTGCTGCAACTCCATCCGCTTCTGAATCTGCTGCCCCTGAGATGTCAGAGGCGGCAACGCCTGAAGCATCTCAATCAGCAACAGCAGAACCAGTCGCTGCAGTTGAAGCACCTGGACGTTTCATTGGAAATTGGAAAGATGCTACAAAATCTGTAATGGTTATTACCTGGAAAGCTCCGGCTGCAACAGATGGGCTAACTGGTTATAAGTTTGAAGTTCGTTCCGGAATGGGCGAGTGGAAAGAAGCAGGAATGTTGCCAGCGACTCAACTATCAGTTGAATTAACAAAGGGCTCAACAGATGGCTCAACATCGTTCCGCGTTTCTTCTGTTTACTCAGATGGTCAGATCGCAACTGCTAAGGCATTTGGATTTGCCGGTCAGTTCGAATAAGTAATTAATTAAAAATAGCCCTCGCCAATCGGCGGGGGCTATTTTTTTATAACTATTAGAGGTTGCTGGTGATTGCCGCAACATAAGCGCGTGCACCAGCTGGGACTAAGTGAATTCCATCTGGTGCGAAATATTCTGGGTGGCCTTCTGAAATCTGATCCCAGCGGATTACGACAGTATTTGGATACAGCGCAGAAACTTCGGCAATCAGAGCATTATTTGCATCTCGCCAAGGTCGGGGAACTGCCGTGTTTACAACAATCCGTAAAGGAGCAGCTTTTACTGCTTCAAATATCCCAATTACTTGCGCCCGTGTAAGCGTGTTGTTATTGCCGAGATTGAATACGACGGGTGAATTAACGGCCAAAGGTCCATCGTGGAGCATTACCTGTAATAACTCTGGTGCTTGGCGCCCAACTCGGGCGTTAATTAATGCGATGGGGTGGTTTGCTTCAAGTTCGTGGCGGATACCCAGAATGACCGAATCACCTGTGACCCATAGCCCAGGATTGGCGGCATCCGTTTGTGGCGCGATAACTGGTTTATCAGCGTCTTTTAGTAACTGCGCAAGCTCTTGGTTCTTCTGATCTGTCCTGATAATTGCGCCAATACTGACCGTTGCAGAAGTTAAAAGAATCAATGAAGTAAAGAGTGCAACCAATATCTTCTGACGTTTACGAATAGCGGCTGTTCTATACTTCATCCCGCCGAACCAATAAGCGACTGCTCCACTGCGAATCGGTAGTTCGACAAGACGTAGTGAGATATCGGCCATGGCGAGTACTAGCAAAATTCTTAGCGAGAAGAGCGCCCAATTTTCGCCAGCCAGATCAACTTGTGGGCGCGATATCTGAAAGATAACCCAGTGCCATAAGTAAATTGCATATGAACGCTCACCAATCCAAAGTAAAACCTTATTGCGCAATAGCGGCGCAAATCGAGATGCCGGATGAACGATAGAGATTAATATCGCGGTTCCGAATAATCCTGCTAGCGGAAAAGCTATTTTATAGAGCGTTGGTTTAGTTTCATCAATAAGTAGAAACGTTGCCAAAATTCCGATAAAGCCAAATACACCAATACCGTCGATGAAATCTTGCGCCCGACGGGTTACTTGTAGGTTGAAGTTCTGGGGAATCCAGCTAACGGCCAAGGCCGCTCCCAAGAAAAGTCCGATGCTATGGGTATCTGTGCCGAAGTAAACATGGCTAACCTTGGATGAACTTGCCGCATCTAATTGAAACGAAACAAACATAAGCGCAATACCTGAAATAGTTGCAATGGCAAGTGCAGCAGCCGGAATAACTTTTTTACCGAAGTACTTTAAAACTATTAGCAAAATCAAAGGCCAGAGCAAGTAGAACTGGGCTTCTACGGCAAGTGACCAAGTATGTTGTAAAAGTGGAGGTCGTCCGCTGGTTTCAAAGTAATCCCGGTGGTTGAAAACGAGCCACCAATTCATTCCACCGAAGAGTGAAAACGGGGCATCGGTTAAGAATTTCTTAGTTGTATCTGGCGCCCAAAGCCCAACTACGATCGAAGTTACAACGATCATAAAAATTAGCGGCGGAACTAATCGCCGAATACGAGCAAGATAGAAATTGCGTAGATCTAGACCGCCACGTTCTTGAATCGAATCAAGGAGCAATCTGGTAATTACATATCCGGATATCACAAAGAAGAGATCAACCCCGAGAAATCCACCAGGGATCCAAGAGATTCCTAAGTGATAGAGCATGACTGCAATAACTGCGACAGCTCGCAGACCATCTATGGCAGGGATGTATTGGATACCGCGCTTGGTAGCCATCTAAATTACTTACGCTTAGCTGGTTTTTTCTTTGCAACTGCTCTTTTAGCGGTAGCTTTCTTGGCAGGTGCAGCAAGAGCTGGTTTGGTTCGCTGACTGACAACCTTCTTAGGTCCGGTATCGATAACTGAGTTATCGGAATTTAAATTATCGTTGACACTCTTATGCAGTTCAGCTAAACGAGAATATGCGCTATCTAAACGAGATCGGCTCTGCGAAATTGCCTGCTCTGCTGCATCAAGGGATTGGGTTTGAATTCGGTACAAGCGCTCAGCTTCCGTTATTACCCCGCTTAGCCAACTGCGATACTCAGCAACTTCATCAGTTGCTTCAGTAATAATCCGTTCACCTTCGCGGCGAGCTGCTTGAGAAAGAGCAGCAGCTTCGCGACGCTTTTCGTCAAAGAGCGATTGCGCTTCCCGCTCGGCTTGGGCAATTCTTTCCGCAGCCTCAGCTTCAGCCACATTTATATACTTACGGCCACGCGCTTCAGCGCCAGAAAGAATAGAACGAGCCTTAGTTTCAGCGCCCTCAATGGCATCTTTTGCCTGACGGGATGCCTCTAGTGATATTCGTTCAGCGACCGAAGTAGCTTTTGCTTCTCGGCTTTGTGCAGATTTGATCATCGTTATGGCGGTTTCTGTCGCCAAAATTTCAAACTCTTCTTTGCTTAGAGTCGTGATGTCGCGGCGCGAACGTAGATCATTTAATTGAGATTCAAGCTCCCGAATGCGATCGATCGAAGATGGAGCCTCACTTTCGTCCGCTTGAAATCCGATCCAATATAGAAAACTCTTCTTCTCAGCCATAGCCCTAGATTAGAGCAAAGACGCCAACTCTAAAAGTGGGTGGTTATTGGCGGTAGATCGCGAAGGAAACCGCTAGATATTGTGAAATCCACGCTGCCAGGACGAAGATGTGGAAGAGCTCGTGGAAGCCGAAATATTTGGCGTTGCGACCCGGTTTTTTCAGGGCGTAGAAGATCGCCCCGACTGAATATAAGAGGCCGCCAATAATTATCGGGATAAGAACCCAGAAACCGCCTTCGTCATATAGCTGCGGCGTATAAACAATGGCGACCCAACCAAGTAGTAAGTAATTTGCGACATATAACCAACGAGGGGCATTTACCCAAAATACGCGTAGCGCAACACCGGCAAGTGCGCCTATCCAAACTACTGATAATAAAATAGTGCGGTCATTGCCGTGCAACAGGGCAACTGCGAATGGGGTGTATGAACCGGCAATTAATAAATTGATATTGGCATGATCCCAGCGGCGCCAGATCTTCTTCTTTTCTGGTGACCACGGTACGCGATGATAAATCGCGGAAACGCTAAAGAGCATGATCGCGCTAACCGAGTAAAGCGCAACTGCAAATTTCAGAGAACTCTTACTTAATATAAAGAGAATTAGAGACGCGATTATGACAACGGGGGTTGCACCCAAGTGAAACCAGCCGCGTAGTTTTGGTGGAACTACTGCTGCTAACTTTTCGCGCTCGCTCGACTCTTTACTCATAGGGCAACCCTATGGGCTAACAACTGGTTTTAGGTCTCTTACTGATTTAACTGAGAGCGAAGCTAGCGCAGCGAGCAGGGCCATTGATCCTGTTACATAAATCATTGTGCTTACTCCGAATAATTGGGCAAGGGGACCTGCGGCAGCGATACCTAGGGGTGATAGACCAAATGAACCAAATGCGTCATATGCAACAACACGCGAGTAAGACTCTTCTGGAATATGAGATTGCAGAGAGGTATTCCAAATAACCATGAAGATATCGATGGCGATGCCAGCAAGGAATGCGCAGATAAGTGAGATCAAGAGCGGGGTTTGCAAAGCTAATGAAAAATCCCAAATCGCAGTTGCTGAAATAATTAACATGGCAAAGAGCAACGGACGGCCAAAGTGAACTTTGAGCGATATTACGCTGCCCGTAAGCATTCCAATCGTCAAAGCGGCAAGGTTAAATGACCAAAATTGCGGACCGTTATCCATCTTTGAAAAGTTAAGTGGACCCAAGACTTGTAGCAGCGCCTCGTAGGCAAGATTTATAATTGCAAATGCCACAACGATAGTAACCACCCATGATCTAGAGCTAAATTCATGCCAACCAGTCTTCAAATCACGAAAGACGGTATTTTTCTTTTCACGAATAATCGTAGGTAGCTCTATATTCCAAACCAATAAGCCAGCAATTAGAAAGCTAATCGCATCTACTAGTAGCGCCCAACCCGAACCAAATGCGGTTACTAAAGTACCCCCAATTAACGCACCAACTACATAGCCAATATTGGTAGTCATGCTCACCACAGCGTTACCATGTTGCAACTTCTCTTTTGGCAAAATTTCTGGCAGAACCCCAGACATTGCCGGCCACCAAAGCGCATTTAAGATTCCGAAGAGTGCGCCCATTAGCGCCAACAAGAAAACGCTGGAATGGTTAACGATTAACGAGAGCGCGCTAATCGCGGCAAATCCACTTCCAATTACATCTGCACCGCCCACGATCCGGTTTCGCTTAAAGCGGTCACCAATTACTCCACCAAATAACATCAAAGCAATCATTGGAAACATGCGCGCGGCCATGACGATACTTAAATCTTTGGCAGTGGCGCCGGGTAGGGCTAAGACCCCGAATGCCAGCGCAACTGGCGAGATGCCATTTCCTACATTTGAGATAAAGCGCGAGATCGCCAGGGCGCTAAAGCCGCGGTGTTGGCGAAGTTCGGCTAATTGAGTGCGCATATAGGTAAGCCTAACCACGGTGGGATCGGGCGATATGGCTCAGGTGATTACCCAAGATTGCGCTCAAATTGTCGGAAATTTCCGAAATTTTTCGCAAAATTATCGCCTAGAGAGGTGCAAACTCTTCGCAAGAGGCACACAATAGGTCTTACCAGTTAGGCGCAATGAGGTTCCTCGAGGATTTCATGGCTTTAGCTGGCTTTAGGGGCCGCCTGGTCCTTAAAGTATTAAGCACCCCACGGAGGCTTATTTACATGATTCAACTAACAAGCAACCAATGGAACCTCGTCTACAACGTATTCTCGTTCGGACTTATTTCCATGCTTGCGTGCACTGTTTACACACTTGTTTCACAAGGTCGTGTACTCGCTAAGTACCGCAACGCTCTCGTAATGTCATCAATGGTTACATTTATTGCTGGCTACCACTACTGGAGAATCTTTAACTCATTCTCAGAAGCATCAGAAGGAATGTCAGTTAAAGTTTCAGGAGACCAGGGTGCATTCAACGAGGCATACCGTTATGTTGACTGGCTATTAACTGTTCCTCTACTTCTAGTTGAAGTAATTGCAGTGCTTGCACTTGCAAAGGAAGTTTCTCGCTCACTCATCACTCGTTTGGTTCCAGCATCAGCTGCAATGATCGCACTTGGTTACCCAGGTGAAATCTCAAACGACCAGAACACACAGGTTCTATACGGTGTTCTTTCAACACTCCCATTCCTATACATCCTCTATGTCTTGTTCGTAGAGCTTGGTAAGTCACTTGATCGCCAGCCAGAAGGAGTTGCAGCAACTGTTGGTCGCTTGCGTCTTCTTTTGATCGCGACATGGGGCGTATACCCAATCTCATACATCCTTGGCATGGGCGAAGGTATGGCTTCAGCGGATCAGTTCGTTGGCGTCCAGCTTGGTTACACAATCGCTGACGTATTGGCAAAGTGCGTATTCGGTCTAACAATTTTGAAGATCGCACGCATGAAGTCAATGGCAGAAGGAATGAAGGACGATCACTAATCGTCTTTTAAATAGTTAATATTATTGGGGCGTCGGGAAACCGGCGCCCCTTTAATATTTGTAGGATAGGGATATGACAAAAGCAAACCTTTCTAAATACGCGCTAAATAATTACCGCATGGCCAGTTATTTACTTCTTGCAATCGGCCTAATCAATCTGCGCTACCAGACAGGTAAAGATGGAGTACTTAATCACTCTCTGACAATCGTCATTCCCGGCGCTGCGATGTTGCTTACTACTTTTGCTAAAGGTGCACATGCTTTTCTTGCGCGGCGTGAAGTTATGGCGATCCTAGCTTTGGCCGGCGCAGCCTTAGTTTTTTGGGCGATCTCTAACTAAGGAATTAACCGAAACTTTAGGCAAAACTTTATTTCCGGAAAGAGATATCGCTCTTCTTCATAGCAGTAATTAAAATTCTGATGGCATTTGGACCCATGCCATGCAAATCCTTTATGGCATCTAGTGAGTATTTTCTTAGATCGCTAACTTTATAAAGTCCTTCATCAATTAAGGCTCTGCGCGCTGGTGCGGCCAACCCAAGTTCTACCCAAGCGCCATCGACAGCGGCGTAGGCATCGAAATCAACTTCGCTGTTGGATGCTGGGCTATTTCGTTCGTTGGCTTTTGCTTCACGCCTTGCGGCGGCCTCGCGCGCAATTTTGGCTTGCGTCATCTTTATCTTTGCGCGCGATTGTTTAGCCATTTTTTATTCTTTTCATACGATTATTAAAAAAGCTTGGTGCGGGAGGCGGGACTTGAACCCGCACGCCGGAGCACAAGTTCCTAAGACTTGCGTGTCTGCCATTTCACCACTCCCGCTGGAGCGTCATGAGAATGTTATATAAAACCCATGTACTGGTGCTTAGGTTAGAGGTAAGTTTGCTTAATACAAAATTGTGGTCGAAGCGGCCCAACGGAGCGCGCCAATCGGCGCCATCTGCGATCAAGTAAGGAAGTTAAATGTCATTAACACCAACGCCCGCCGATAAGTTCACCTTCGGACTCTGGACTGTCGGTTGGCAGGCGCGCGATCCTTTCGGTGATGCAACCCGTGGCGCGCTAGATCCTGTGCGCACAGTTAATGAACTAGCAGCTCGTGGTGCATACGGTGTGACATTTCACGACGACGATTTAATTCCATTCGGTAGCGATGATTCTTCACGTCGCGGACATATCGATCGCTTTAAGAAGGCGCTAGATGAGACCGGTATGAAAGTACCGATGGCGACAACAAATTTATTTTCACATCCGGTCTTTAAAGATGGCGCTTTTACAAGTAATGATCGCGATATCCGCCGCTATGCGTTGCGTAAAGCGATGCGCAATATCGAACTTGCCGTCGAACTAGGTGCACACACCTATGTCTGTTGGGGCGGCCGCGAAGGCGCAGAATCAGATGCGGCCAAGGATGCCTACGTTGCGCACGAGCGCATGCGCGAAGCATTTAACGTACTTAGCCAATTTGTTTTAGATAATGGTTACAACATTAAATTTGCAATTGAACCAAAGCCAAATGAACCGCGTGGCGATATCTTCTTGCCAACAATCGGCCATGCACTGGCATTTATATACACTCTTGATCATCCAGAGCTAGTTGGTTTAAATCCAGAAGTTGGACACGAGCAAATGGCTGGTCTTAACTTTGTTCATGGAATCGCGCAGGCGTTGTGGCAGAAGAAGCTATTCCACATTGATCTAAATGGTCAGCACGGTCCAAAGTTTGATCAAGATTTGGTGTTCGGCCATGGTGATCTAAAGTCTGCCTTCTTCCTTGTTGAACTACTTGAGCGTTATAAATATGACGGCCCTAAGCACTTTGATTACAAGCCAGGTCGCACCGAAGACGACAAGGGCGTTTGGGATTCAGCAACTGCAAATATGCGAACCTATTTAGCGCTTAAGGATCGCGCAACTGCATATCGCAACGACCCACGAGTAATACAGGCGCAGAAGGATTCCAATATTCCAGGTCTTACCGAGAACACAATGGGGAACGGTGAGAGTTGGAAAGATCTCGCCAAGGATTCATTCGATATTGAAACCGCCGGAGTTCGTGGATATCAATATGAAGCCCTTAATCAACTCGCACTTGAGCACTTAATGGGGTTCGGAAAGTAAATTCTCAGGCAGGGTAACCTTGCCTAATGAGTTCGCATTCTGATCTATTAACAGCCCAAATTCAGGGCGCTATTTCACGTGCGATCGAACGCGGTGATCTGATCGGAACTGTGCCTGCTCTTATTCCACTTGAACGTCCGAAGAACCGTGACCATGGCGATTATGCATCTTCAATTGCGCTGCAATTGGCTAAGCCGGCGGGCAAGAACCCACGGGAAGTTGCCGAGCTATTAAAGGCGGATTTAGAAACACTTGCGGAAGTTTCATCCGTGGATATTGCAGGACCGGGCTTTATCAACATCTCTTTAAATCGCGCCAGCCAAGCAGATTTGGTCCGCACCATATTAAGTGCCAAGAACGAATACGGACGCGGCAGTGCGCTAGCTGGTGTAAAGATCAACCTGGAATTTATTAGCGCCAATCCAACTGGCCCGCTGCACTTGGGTCACACACGTTGGGCAGCAGTTGGCGATGCTTTAGGGCGCGTACTTAGCGCAGCCGGTGCATCTGTGACTCGCGAGTTTTACATTAACGATCGCGGCAACCAAATGGATTTATTTGGACAATCGGTGCAAGCAGCGGCGTTGGGTGAACCAATTCCCGAAGATGGATATCAAGGCGAAAACATCGTTGATTTAGCCAGGGATGTAGTTGCGCAAAATCCAGCCATCAAAGATTTATCTGCTGCTGAACGGCTGATTGCATTTCGCGAGGCGGCCTATCAACTGCAATTAAAAGATCAACAGCGCGTTTTAGATACTTTCAACACCCATTTCGATGTTTGGTTTTCAGAGCGCTCCTTACATGATGGCGGAAGCGTCGAGCATGGGCTAGATAAGTTGCGCTCGCAAGGCCATGTCTTTGAGATCGATGGCGCTACTTGGCTGCGCACAACTGACTTTGGCGATGATAAAGATCGCGTACTTGTGAAAGCTAATGGCGATTTAACTTACTTCTCATCTGATACGGCGTATTACATTAATAAACGCGAGCGTGGTTTCGATATCTGTATCTATATGTTGGGTGCAGACCATCACGGTTATATCCATCGCTTAAAGGCAACTGCGGCATGTGCTGGTGATGATCCCGAATACAACATCCATATCTTGATCGGACAACTGGTAAAGATTATGGAAGGCGGGCAAGAGGTAAAGCTCTCAAAGCGCGCTGGAACAATTATTACTTTGGAGGAGTTAGTGGAAAAAGTTGGCGTGGATGCTGCGCGCTATACCTTGATTCGCTATCCAGTAGATACTCCAATGGTTATGGATATCGATATTTTAAAGCGTAATACAAATGAAAATCCGGTTTATTACGTGCAATATGCGCACGCGCGAATCGCAGCGGTACTGCGAAATGCGGCTGAACTAAATGTGCCTTCTGGATTAGATAATTTTGATCCTGCACAATTAAGCCATGATCGCGAAAATGAACTCTTGGGTTCACTCGCCGAATTTCCTCGCATCTTGGCCGGTGCTGCCGAACTGCGCGAGCCACACCGCGTTGCGCGATATCTGGAAGAACTTGCCGGGGTTTATCACGGTTTCTACGCAGATTGCCGCGTACTTCCGATGGGCGATGAGCCAATTTCTTCGCTACATAGCGCCCGAATTAATTTATGTGCAGCAACTCTGCAAGTACTGAAGAATGGTCTTGACTTGCTGGGCGTTAAAGCGCCGGATCGGATGTAAACCATGTGGTCGAGAAATATCTCATTCACCAATGGTGAGCTACACCTGTCTGGAATACCAGCTACTCAATTAGCAAAAGATTTCGGAACGCCGGCATTTTTTATCGATGAAGCAGATTTTCGCGAACGTGCAACCGCCTGGAATAACGCACTTCGTGATGAGTTTGGTGCAAATGCGGGCACGGTCTATTACGCGGCGAAAGCCTTTATCTCAGTGGCGCTTGCGCAGTGGATTAAGGATTGTGGCATCGGCATTGACGTCTGCACAGGAGGAGAACTAGCAGTTGCTTTAGCAGGCGGTATCGATCCCGCAAAGATTGAAGTCCACGGTAACAATAAATCACTATCAGAAATTGATCGCGCAGTCTCGGTTGGCGTTAAGACGATTGTGATGGACTCACTTCATGAAATAGATCGCGTTGCGGCGATGGCGCGCAAACATGGCAAGGTGCAAGGCGTGATGTTGCGCTTAACGCCTGGGATTCAAGCGCACACACATGAATCAATTTCAACAGCGCATGAAGATGTGAAATTTGGATTTTCAATTGCCAGCGGTGCTGCTTGGGCTGCGGTGCAAGCTGTCCTTGCCCACCCAGAACTTGAACTACGCGGATTTCATTCACATATTGGTTCGCAGATATTTGGTACTGAATCATTTCAATTGGCGGCAGATCGCTTAATCGAACTTCTAGCAAAGTATCGTGATATCTATTCAAAAGAACTTCCGGAGCTAGATCTCGGCGGCGGATATGGAATTGCTTATCTGCCTGAGGATGAAACCCTCGAACCGGCTGAAGTTCTGCCAGCGCTACGTGATGCAGTCAAGGCGGCGTGCGAAAAACATAAGTTGAATATCCCAATTATTTCCATCGAACCAGGTCGTGCAATCGTTGGACCAACCACTTTTACCTTGTACGAAGTTGGTACAACGAAGGATGTTGTACTCGAAGATGGTGCGGTGCGTCGCTACATCTCAGTCGATGGCGGGATGAGTGACAATATCCGCCCATCCTTATATGACGCGCAATATCACGCGGTAATTGCGCAACGCGCATCTAGTGCGAAATCGGTATCTTCTCGCGTGGTCGGAAAGCATTGTGAAACTGGCGATATCGTTATTCGCGATATTTCACTTCCTTCCGATATCGCACCTGGTGATTTAATTGCTATTCCAGCAACCGGCGCATATGGCCGCAGCATGGCAAGTAATTACAACCACGTGCCCCGCCCCCCTGTCGTTGCAGTAAATAATGGAAAAGCCCGCGTGATTGTCCGTCGCGAAAATGAGGCAGATCTGCTTGCACTCGATGTGAAAGAATAGGCAGATGAGTCCCGCAGATAAACCTGTCCGCATCGGCATGCTCGGTTGCGGTGTTGTCGGCAGCTCTGTCGCCCGCCTTTTGCTGGCAGATACTGCCGAGCTATCCACTCGCGCTGGCGTAAAGATGGAGTTATCTCGAATCGCAGTTCGCACAATCAAGCCTTATGAAGGAATTAACCCGGCGCTCTTCACAACCGATCCATTCTCAATCGTTAACGATCCCGAGATTGATTTAATTATCGAAGTAATGGGTGGAATTGAACCAGCGCGCGAGTTAATAATGACTGCGATTGAAAATCGTAAATCTGTTGTCACAGCCAACAAGGCGCTACTGGCTAGCCACGGAGCAGAAATGTTTACCGCCGCTTACGCCAAAGGTGAAGATATTTATTACGAGGCATCTGTTGCAGGTGCGATTCCGATTATCCGCCCGATGCGTGATTCGCTAGCCGGTGACTTTGTAACTCGCCTAATGGGAATCGTCAACGGAACCACAAATTACATTCTGACCAAGATGCACGAAGATAATCGCGAATTTGCCGATGTCTTAAAGGAAGCGCAAGTATTGGGATATGCCGAAGCTGATCCAACTGCAGATATTGAAGGCTTCGATGCTGCGGCAAAAGCTGCCATCTTGTCAGGTCTTGCCTTCCATACTCGCGTGACTGTGGATGACGTTTACCGCGAAGGAATTTCCAAGATCACTTTGGAAGATGTAAATATTGCAAAATCTATGGACCATGTAATTAAACTTCTGGCGATTGCCGAGTTAACTCCAGCTGATGAAATTTCGGTGCGCGTTCACCCAGTTATGTTGCATAAGAGCCATCCGCTGGCTTCGGTTCGTGATGCTTATAACGCAGTATTTGTAGAAGCCGAATCTGCTGGATCGCTTATGTTCTACGGTCGCGGCGCAGGTGGTGCCCCGACTGCATCTGCAATTTTGGGCGATGTCGTAGCCGTTGCTCGCCATATTGCCCTTAACTCAGTTGGTCAGCGTGAGACAGATTATGCCGACCGCGATATCGCGCCGATTGAAACTACAAAAACTAAGTTCTTGATTCGCCTAGAAGTTGCAGATATTGCAGGTGTTTTAGCGGCGATCGCTACCGTCTTTGCCAACCATGGCGTATCTATTCAAACTGTTAACCAATCTGGGCGAAATAAAGATGCCGAAGTAACAATCGTTACCCACTTGGCGACAGAAGGTGAACTTAAGGCAACAGTCGAATCTCTAAAGACTATGGATATGGTTAATAAGATTTCTAGCGTCATTCGCGTAGAGGGAGCGTCGCCCGCATGAGTTTATTTAAAGCCAAGAAAACTGGAGCGCATCAATGGCGGGGAGTTATTGAGGAATACCGCGATCGCTTGCCGGTTAGCGCAAAGACTCCGATTGTTTCGCTGCGCGAAGGTGGCACACCACTTATCTATGCCTGCTATCTATCAGAACTTCTTGAAAATGACATTTGGCTTAAGTACGAAGGAATGAACCCAACTGGTTCTTTTAAAGATCGTGGCATGACAATGGCGATTTCTAAAGCGGCTGAAGATGGCGCAAAAGCTGTCATCTGTGCTTCAACTGGAAATACCTCAGCTAGCGGTGCTGCATACGCAACTAAAGCTGGGATGTTATCTGCAGTCCTGATTCCTGCCGGAAAGATAGCAACTGGAAAACTAGCGCAGGCAGTTATTCACGGTGCGCAAATTTTGCAGGTAGATGGAAACTTTGATGATTGTCTAACTCTGGTGCGCGAGCTATCAGAAAACTATCCAGTTGCTCTTGTTAACTCAGTAAACCCCTATCGAATCGAAGGTCAAAAGACCGCCGCCTTTGAAGTAATCGATATGTTGGGCTTTGCTCCAGATATCCACGCACTTCCAGTGGGTAACGCCGGAAATATCACCGCGTATTGGAAGGGCTATAACGAATACCGTAAAGATGGAATTTCTAATTCACTTCCACAGATGTATGGCTTCCAAGCCGCGGGTGCTGCACCTTTAGTTAAAGGCAAACCAGTTTTAAAGCCCGAGACAATTGCGACCGCTATTCGAATCGGCAATCCAGCATCATGGGATCAGGCAATCGAAGCGCGCGATAAATCTGGCGGTGTGATTGATTCTGTTACAGATAAAGAAATTTTGGCTGCATATGCGTTAGTTGCTGGCAAAGAGGGCGTATTTGTTGAGCCTTCTTCTGCTGCCGGAATCGCCGGTTTAATAAAATATAAGAAGGCCGGCAAGCTGCCTAAGGGTAAGAAGATTGTAATTACTGTGACTGGCCACGGGCTGAAAGATATTTCTTGGGCGCTGGAAAAGTTTGCTAAGCCAAAGATTGTAAAAGTAAACGCAGCCGCTGCCGCTAAGGCGTTAGGTCTTAAGTAAGCGCTATGGCGAAACCAACATTTAAAGCTAATCCAATTCAGATCCAGGTTCCGGCGACATCTGCCAACTTAGGACCAGGGTTTGATTCATTTGGTTTAGCACTTGGGATGCATGATCGTTATGTTGCCCAAATTTTAGATGATGCCGGTTTAGATATAGATGTCACAGGTGAAGGCGCAGATGAAGTTCCGCGCACTGAGAAGAACTTGCTTGTTAAAGCGATGTACAAGGGTTTTGATTTTCTTGGTGGCAAACCAAAAGGCGTGGCAGTTCGCGCACTAAATGTAATTCCGCATGGTCGTGGTCTTGGATCTTCGGCAAGTGCAATCGTCGGTGGCTTATCGCTGGCGCGCGCTTTAGTTTTAACAGGTATCGACAAGATGAGCGATGAGAATTTACTTCAGCTGGCAACAGATATGGAAGGCCATCCCGATAATGTCGCGGCAGCCCTTTATGGAGGCGCTGTCGTGGCTTGGCAAGAAGATCAACACAGCAAGAGCGTTGCTCAAGCAATCTCTTTAAGCGTTGATCTTCGCATCCGAGCCATCGCATTTATTCCTTCAACTGCAGTGGCCACAGCAAAGGCGCGCAAGATGTTGCCTGAGACAGTTCCACATCGTGATGCCGCGCGAAATTCCGCAAACTCAGCGCTCTTGGTCCACGCACTTACATTGCGCCCAGATTTACTGTTTCGCGCAACTGAAGATTTCTTACACCAGTCTTATCGCAGCGAGGCGATGCCAGCTTCGTTTGCGCTTTTGAATAAGTTACGCGGTGCAGGAGTTGCCGCCTTTATTTCTGGAGCTGGCCCCACAGTTCTAGCCCTTCACACTGGCAGTGAGGCCGATGTTGCCGAGTTAATTCGCGCCGCTGGCAGCAAATTTGAAGCCAAGTCGCTGGAGATTTCTCGCACGGGAGCCGAACTTTTGTAATTGCCTTTGGGGTGCTATGGTTTACCCACTTGCTCAGCCGGAAGTTACGGTGAAAGTCGGCAGGTAATCAATTCCAAATCACCAGGCTTTTGCACTTCTACGAAATTTAAACGCGTAGACAAAGCCCCCAAATGAAAAGATAGAGATGACTGATCAAGATCAAGTTAAGGACGTCGAACCAGTTCGTTCAAATAGTCCAGAGTTAGCAGCCATGAGCCTTCCTAAGTTAAAGGAAGTTGCTGCGCAACTAGGCATTGATGGCGCAACAAAGTTGAAGAAGGATGCACTTGTAACTGCGATCGCAGATTTACAAGCGGCAAACCGCGAGGCTGCTAAAGCCGAACGCGAAGCTCGCCGTGAAGCGCGTAATGCCAAGAAGAATTCCAGCCGCGAAAACTCACAGAACAATTCAAGTGATGACGACGGCGAAGATTCAATCGATATTAATGACAATGGCCCACGCGATAACGATCGCAACTTTGCCGGACGTGACCGCGGACGTGGACGTGATCGTAACCGGGGACGCGATCGCAATCGTGACCGTGGCCCACGCGAAGAGCGCGAACCAGTTATTGGCGAAGATGATGTCTTGGTCCCAGTCGGTGGTCTCGTTGACATCATGGATAACTTCTCATTTATCCGCACCGGCGGTTACCTGCCAGGGCCAAACGATATTTATGTGTCACAACAACAGGTTCGTAAATATGGTCTTCGTAAAGGTGATGTAGTTACCGGTCAAGTGCGCCAGGCGCGTGAAGGCGAACAACGTCAAAAGTACAACCCACTTATTACCTTGGAAACAATCAATGGCGTAACACCGGATGAAGCGCGCGGTCGCGTGGAGTTCGGCAAGTTGATACCGCTCTACCCACAAGAGCGCCTGCGCCTTGAAACTGAACCAAATATTTTGACTACTCGCGTAATCGATTTGATTGCGCCAATCGGTAAAGGCCAGCGCGGACTTATCGTTTCGCCACCTAAGGCTGGTAAGACCATGGTCTTGCAATCAATCGCCAATGCGATCACGACAAATAACCCTGAGTGTCACTTGATGGTTGTTCTAGTTGATGAACGCCCTGAAGAAGTTACTGATATGCAGCGCTCGGTAAAAGGAGAAGTTATCGCATCTACTTTTGATCGTCCTGCAGATGATCACACCACGATTGCCGAACTTGCGATCGAGCGCGCCAAGCGTTTAGTTGAACTAGGCCACGATGTAGTAGTTCTTCTTGATTCAATTACGCGTTTAGGTCGCGCATATAACATCGCAGCTCCAGCTTCAGGTCGCATCCTTTCTGGTGGCGTTGATTCAGCTGCGCTATATCCACCAAAGAAGTTCTTCGGTGCCGCTCGTAATATTGAAGATGGTGGATCGCTAACCATTCTTGCTACTGCTCTGGTTGATACCGGCTCTCGCATGGATGAAGTTATCTTCGAAGAGTTCAAGGGCACCGGAAATATGGAGCTCATCCTTGATCGTCGTATGGCTGATAAGCGAATCTTCCCAGCAGTTAACGTTGTTGCATCAGGTACTCGTAAGGAAGAAATTCTTATGGGAACCGAAGAACTCAATATTGTCTGGAAGTTGCGTCGCGTATTGCACGCCCTTGAGCCACAAGCCGCACTTGAGCTCTTGCTCGAGAAGATGAAGGGCACCAAGTCCAACGTCGAGTTCTTGATGCAGATCCAGAAGACAACTTCTGGCCCAAGCGAGGGTTAAGCCTAAAGTTCGTTAACTTCACCGCTCGACCGCAAGGCTTTCACAAAGTCTTCACAAGGTTAGGGGCCAATATCTCCCTATAAGCCAACCACCAGGTGGGCTAAAGAGGAGATCAAAATGTCAGCTTCTAAGAAATTCCTAGCCGCAGCTCTAATCGCGACTTCACTTGTTGGTGGAGTTTCATCCGCGACAGCTGCAGATACAAAGGATGCCGCCATTGCGCGTGCCCAAGCACAGGCAACTTTCCAATCTCAGATGACTACTTATCTAAACGCCCATCGCGCAATCGTTGATGCCCATCGCGCAGCTAATGCAAAGGCGCTTGCTGATTTTCAAGCAGCGCTTGCAAATGTAACAACAGATGCACAATTGCAAGCAGCTAAAGATGCACGCAAGGCAGCACATGTAGCAGCAGATGCAGCAGCCAAAGCAGCAGAAGCAGCGTTGGTAAAGCCGGTGAAGCCAGCTAAGCCAATCAAGGAAGCTAAGCCAGCAAAGGCAACACCTGCTCCAAAGGCATAGTTTTTCTATCGAGGGATATAGGGAGAGTAATCCGCAAAATCTGTGCGTCCCCCGCACGGATTTTGCGGATTACTCATTTCGCGAGAGGATTAGCGCCTATCGCCACATAGCGTGGTTATGACCTGGTTCACCGTGAATGCGGACCCAGCCAATGAAAAGGAAAAAGTATGAAGCCAGAGATCCACCCAGAATATAAAGAGACCCAAGTAACTTGTGGTTGCGGTGAAAAATTTGTAACCCGCTCAACAGTTGCCAGCGGATCTATCTACGTTGAAGTTTGTTCAGTCTGCCACCCGTTCTACACAGGTAAGCAGCGCATCCTCGATACTGGTGGACGCGTTGCTAAGTTCGAAGAGCGTTTCGGAAAAAAGACCGCTAAGTAGCTTTTTAAAGAGACCGCATCGCAGCCGTAAAGGTTGCGGCGCGGTCTCTTTATTTTTTATAACTTCGGTAATGGGAAAGGAGAAGCCATATGAGTAACGATCGCTTTGCATCAGCCCATGAAATGGTGCGCGAGTACCAAGAACTTGAAAAGCAGATGGCTGATCCTTCTATCCATGAAGATCAAGGCAAGGCGCGCCAATTAGGTCGCCGCTATGCCCAATTAGGTCCAGTCGTTGCCGGGTTTAACGCCTGGAAATCTGCGGCAGATGATTTAGAGGCAGCAAAAGAGATGGCTCTAGAGGATGAATCATTTGCATCTGAAATTCCGGCGATGGAAGTTGCAGTTGAGGCGGCGGCAGATAAATTAGAAGAGTTGTTGCTGCCGCGGGACCCTAATGATGATCGCGATGTAATTATTGAAGTTAAAGCAGGTGCTGGTGGCGATGAATCTGCGCTCTTTGCCGGAGATTTAGTTCGTATGTACCAACGTTATGCGGAAAAGCGTAATTGGAAGATTGAAATTATTGATATGACCGAATCTGATCTCGGTGGGTATAAAGATATTTCAATGGCGATTAAATCCAAGGGAACTCCAGAGCCTGGGACAACACCTTATGCGCGCTTGAAATTTGAAGGTGGCGTGCATCGCGTACAACGCGTTCCAGAGACGGAAAGCCAAGGGCGAATCCATACATCAGCGGCTGGAGTTCTTGTTCTGCCAGAAGCAGAAGAAGTAGATGTCGAGCTAAATATGAATGATGTTCGCGTAGATGTTTATCGCTCATCAGGTCCTGGAGGACAATCTGTTAACACAACGGATTCAGCGGTGCGATTGACCCACGTTCCTACTGGAATCGTTGTGTCATGTCAGAATGAAAAGTCACAGCTGCAAAATAAAGAGTCTGCGCTACGTATCTTGCGCGCACGTTTATTGGCAGATGCGCAGGAAAAAGCGGAAGCCGCCGCAATGGCTGAACGTAAGAGTCAGGTACGCACTGTTGATCGCTCCGAACGTATCCGTACATATAACTATCCAGAAAATCGCCTGAGCGATCACCGCGTAAATTACAAATCCAATAACTTGGATGCGGTGTTAAATGGCGAGCTAGATGATGTCGTTCAGGCGCTCTTAGATGCCGATAAAGCCGCGAAACTTTCATCAACTAATTAATTTGGGCCAATCACAATGAGCGATATCAAGCCTTTACTGCGTTCGGCGAAAGAACGTTTGGCGGCAAGTGATATCCAAGAAATCGATGCCGAACATCTATTTGCCTACGTCTTGGGTATTTCTCGAATGGATCTACACAACTCGGTAAAAGTTGAGACAACGTTAAAAGCGCTCGGTGATTTTGGCGTTATCGAAGATACCTTTGCCAAGTTGATTTCACGTCGAGCAGCACATGAACCGTTGCAATATTTAACTGGCATCGCATTTTTTCGCCATCTCGAGATCGAAGTCGGCCCTGGAGTTTTAGTTCCACGACCCGAAAGTGAGCTATTAGTTGATGCATTGCTGACTCATATCGCCAATTTAGAGATTCAAGGTGAGATTTCGGTAATTGATTTAGGTTCAGGTTCTGGAGCCCTGGCGTTAGCAATTGCAACGGAAGCGCCACGTTCGCGCGTTATAGCAGTCGAGAAAAGCGATGAGGCGCTAGTTTGGCTAACGAAGAATGTGGCAAAGATTTCCGAAAATGTACGAGTTGTGGCAGGTGATGTGGCAGATGTATTGCCGGGCGTTAAATGCGACATTGTTATTGCCAACCCACCATATATTCCAGATTCACAAACGTTACCCCGTGATGTGGCAGAACATGAGCCACATATCGCGCTCTTTGGTGGAGCAACCGGCTTGGAACTACCTAAACAATTTATCGATGCCGCGGCTCGTTTGTTAAAACGCGGGGGAGTC
>Ga0209400_1000291_pt1 | contig 43623 bp, 31 predicted proteins | sample M_130807_EF_Meta_FD_187313 | JGI IMG/M metagenome (GOLD analysis project Ga0209400, IMG submission 187313) | Freshwater microbial communities from Lake Montjoie, Canada to study carbon cycling - M_130807_EF_MetaG (SPAdes) (version 2) | ecosystem: Environmental > Aquatic > Freshwater > Lake... | reverse complement strand
ATTACCTTAGCAGGTGCTATGAGCACTGCAGAACTAGGTAAATCGCTTGCAGAAATGATCAGAATGGATAAGGTTGATATTATAAGTTGTACTGGTGCAAACCTTGAGGAAGATATCATGAACTTAGTAGCCCATAGTCACTACAAGAGAGTTCCTAATTACAGAGATTTAAGTCCTCAAGAAGAGTGGGATTTGCTAGAAAATCATTACAATAGAGTAACTGATACCTGTATTCCGGAGGAAGAGGCGTTTAGAAGATTACAAAAACATATTTACAATGTTTGGAAAGCTGCTGATGAAAAGAATGAACGCTATTTTCCACACGAATACATGTACAAAATATTATTGTCTGGTGAGTTAGAGCAGTATTACGAAATTGATCCTAAAGATAGTTGGATGTTTGCTGCTGCTCAAAAAAATATTCCAATCGTAGTTCCTGGTTGGGAAGACAGTACGATGGGAAATATTTTTGCTTCTTATATCATTAAAAATGAATTGAAAGCATCGACCATGAAAAGTGGAATTGAGTACATGGTATGGCTTTCTGATTGGTATAGAAACAACTCAGCTGGAAAAGGTGTTGGTTTCTTTCAAATAGGTGGAGGAATTGCTGGAGATTTCCCAATTTGTGTAGTACCAATGATGTACCAAGATTTAGAATGGCATGATGTTCCATTCTGGGGTTATTTCTGTCAAATATCTGATTCTACAACCTCTTATGGTTCATATAGTGGAGCGGTTCCGAACGAAAAAATTACTTGGGGAAAATTAGATATTCATACACCAAAATTCATCGTAGAAAGTGATGCAACCATTGTTGCTCCTTTGATGTTTGCTTGGATATTGGGCTGGTAATTAAAGGTACTGAGCCATTTCACTTTGAAGAGATTTTGCAGCGGCTCTAGCAGCTTCTGCAAAATCTTTTCCTGAACTAGCGTAAATTATAGACCTAGAAGCATTCACCAATAGTCCAATTTCATCGTTTAAACCATATTTACAGACACTTTCTAAGCTTCCCCCTTGTGCACCTACACCCGGTACCAAAAAGAAAGAATTAGGAGCTAATTTTCTAATGATACCAATATCTTCTTCATTGGTAGCTCCTACCACAAACATTAAATTTTCAGCACCAAAGCCTTGGTATAAATCTTTGACGATTCTTTCAAAAAGTCTTTCTCCTGATTTTAATTCTAATTTTTCAAAATCTTTACTTCCTTCATTTGAAGTGAGCGCCAATACAATACTCCATTTGTCTTTTACAGCTAAAAAGGGATCAATAGAATCTAATCCCATATAAGGAGAAAGCGTAATGGCATCTGCATTTAAACCATTGAATATGGCATTCGCATATTGTTTACTCGTATTGCCAATATCTGCACGCTTGGCATCTGCAATTTTTAATATGTCATCAGGAATATAAGCAAATAACTCTTCCATGTATTTCCAACCATTTGCACCCTGCGCTTCAAAAAATGCCGTATTGATTTTGTAGGCAACACAAAAATCTTTAGTGGCATCAATGATTGACTTATTAAATTCTACAACGCCATTTGGCACATTTTTAAAATGATCAGGTAGTAAAGCGGGATCTGAATCTAAGCCCACACATAAAAAAGATTTTTTACTTTTGATTTGGCTGATTAATGAGGATTTATTCAAGAGATTAAAAATTTAATTGAATTGAAAAGGTTTGGTTATAAAAACTGCCGCCACTGTTTACAGGTTTGATAACAGAGGCATTGTCACCTTGGGGCCAAGACTTACCCGTATTGATATTTTTTAAACCAAGCTTATAACTTGTTTGAAGCGAAAAATAAGTAAACTTCAATTGCCATGATGCCAATAAGCCCCAGTCGTTATTATTGATGGGTAAAGTACTTTGGTTATTTAAGAATGAACCCCCACTTGATGATAGGTTTCCATTCACTAATTCTGATAAGTAGAGACCTAGGCCCATTTGATTTTGTTTTTGCCTTTGATACGTATAAAACAATTGAATGGGAAGCTCTGTATATAGTAATTTCAAAGAGTTGTAATATTCTGGCTCATTCCTGTTGAATTTACTGCCCTTAAAACCAATTAAGAGAGCGGGTTGAAGCGTCAACCTTTTTTTAAAATTGTATCGAAAATAGGTGCCACCCATGATGCCAATCAATGGATAGGTATTTGATGATTCACTTCCACTTAACACAGAAGCTTGAACACCCAAACAAACCCCCAATTTAAATTTTCCCTCAGATTCGGGTTTAACTTTAAAGTAGGAGCTATCGCCTTCAAATTCTTCTTGAGCAAATGAAAAAAAAGACAACAAAGTGAAAATAAAAAAGATTAAAAAAAGCTTCTTCATCTAATTACAAATCTACTGATCTTTGAGCAAATCAATTTGATAAGTTTATTTTACCAAGTAATAAAGTCGTTTCACATCATAAGTTGCAAAGTAACCAACAGCACCCCCCTTTATATTGCTAGGAAGGTTGGCTGGTTGCTGTTTAAAGGGCCCCGGCGCTCTTGAAGATTGAACGGAATATTCTTTCAGAAAATCGAACATCGCCTTATCAATTGACCTAAAAATGCAGAAAAACAGGGTTCCACTTTTGAATCTTGTGAAAGGCAGTTCAAAAACATATTCTTGATTCAAAGGAATTGAATTGTTATCAAACAAGACTAAATTGGTTTGAATAGAATCTTTCCCGTTTTCATTGTCCCAAATTCCCGCTTGAAAATAAGTGTATTTGATGGGTTTTCTGTTATCGAAGCCCCAATAACTAATGCTGTAACCGTCTGGCAAAAAACCTTCTTTGGGTTTGAATTTTTGAGATAAAGAATCCACCCTAAACATGGGTACCATGGTTGAACTAGATGTATAGGTTTTGTTTTCGTGTTCAATTTTTAATTCGTAAGTGGAATCTACTTTCCCAACAAAACCATCAAATGGCCTGTATAGCCCTAATCCTTTATGGATGAAATCTATGCCATTAATTTTTACTACAGCATTTTCCACTTTTGAATAATTGGGATTAGCATAATAGTTTGAACTCAAAGAGAGCTTCACAAAAGAACTATCTGTTTCAGAACTAACAACAGCTTCAACAACCAAGATTGGACTGTTGTTTGGAATATCTATCGTGATTTGGTCTTTGCAAGCGCTAAAGCCAATCCCAATCACCAAAAAGTACAATAGTCTTTTCATTAGAATTTAAAATTATAAGTTACTGATGGAACAAAAGTGAACAAGTACCATTTTTGAATGATAGGATTTCCGTTTTTATCGTTTTCATAGCTGAGCGTATAGGCATTTTTTCTACCATACACATTGTAAATAGATATAACCCAATTCGACTCGTTTTTGTATATGACATTGGGCATCTTTTTTCTGTTGATGGTAATGGAAAGGTCCATTCTGTGGTAATCTGGTAACCTTGCACCATTTCTTGCACCATAATAGATAGATGGTTGGTTTGAACCAAGAATTTGATAACGCTGACTGGCCTCTGTATAAGCTTCACCCGTTGCGTAAACAAAATTAGCCCCTAAACTTATTCTATTGCTTAGCTCATGGTTGACAACTAAGCTCAAATAATGTCTTCGATCAAACCTGAAACTATACCATTCACCATTGTTGATGTAATCAGCTTTGCGTTCTGATTTAGAGAGGGCATAACTTAACCAACCGGTTGTTTTTCCGCTTTGTTTTCTGGCAAAAAGCTCAAGCCCGTATGCCCTTCCCACACCAGAAACAACCTGTGCCTCTATGGCCTCGTTGAATTGAATATCAGCACCATTTCTAAGCTCAACTGTATTGTTCATCCATTTATAATAAACCTCAGCACTTAACTCAATGGTGTTGTTTAGTGTATTTTTGAAGAAGCCCAAAGCAAATTGATCTGCGGATTGTGGTTTGATGTACCTATCAGTTGGTGTCCAAAACTCTTGTCCAGTAGATGCAGTTACGTTTTGAATAAGGTGCATGTATTGGTACATTCTATTGTAAGATGCCTTGATTGAGTTTCCGGTATTTAATAGATAGATTAGGTTGATTCTTGGCTCTAAGCCAAAGTTAGTTTTGTAAATTTCTCCGTTTTTATAATTGGTGTATTGTGCATCTCCCGAAAGCTGTTCCCCCTCCTTTAAATTCCCATTGTCTAATACTACCGTTTGATTGTTTAAGTAGTTAATTGATCGTCCTTCACCAATATTTGAAAAAACACTCAATCGTGCACCATACTCTGTGCTCAACCTAGAATTTATTTGAAAATTATGGCTTACAAAATAGTCTTGTTCTAAGGCCCTTTTTGCAGGTAAGCTTGCGTCGTTAATTGTTGATGCCGCTGTAATTTTTGTTCGGGTTCCAGGCTCAAACTTCAAGTAACTTACTTTTGCTCCAAATTTCAAACTGTTTTTGGGTGAGATGTAAAAATTCCCTTCTGTTTTAAGGTTTAAATCGTTGATGAAATTGGATCTAGTGAAGTTTAAATTATCAGAAATATTTAAATCAAAACCATAATCATATTTACTGTAAACCAAACTTGTATTGAAAAAAAGTTTGTCATTAAACAGGTGGTTCCATCTGATTGTACCCGTATAATTCCCCCAACCAAATCCAAAGAATTTTCCAAAACCTAGCTTATCCCTTCCGGCGTAACCAGAAACAAAAACCTTGTCATTTTTACCTAATATCATATTGGCTTTAAGGTTAAGGTCTCCGAAATAAGCCGAGGCATCTTTGGTTGCATCAGAGAATGGAAAGAACAAATCGAAATAACTTCTTCTACCAGAAATCATGAAAGAACCCTTTTCTTTGATAATTGGCCCCTCAATTGTAAGCCTAGAAGAAAGTAGGCCTATTCCACCCGAGGCCTCAAGCCGCTTGTTGTTACCATCTTTCATTCGAACATCTAAAACTGAAGCCAACCTGCCTCCATAATTTGAAGGAATTCCGCCTTTATAAATCTCAAAATCTTTGATTGCATCACCATTGAAAACCGAAAAGAAACCCAATACATGTGAGGGATTATAAACTACCGCCTCATCAAGCAAAACCAAGTTATGGTCTACATTGCCACCCCTTACAACAAATAATGTATTTCCATCACCAGCCTGTTGAATACCCGGTAAAAGTTGAACAGCTTTTACAATATCTAACTCACCCAATAAAAGGGGTATTTTTTTAACTTGTTTGATATCAAGCTTTACCACACTCATTTTATTAGATTGAACGTTGGACGCATCAGCTTTGTCGGTTTTGACAACCACCTCGTTGAGTTCCTTTTCTTTTACCTTGAGTGAAATGGGTAGGCGGATATTTTGGTTCAGTTCAATTTTTATTTTTTGTGTTTGGTAGCCCACATAGCTGATTTCCACTTCGTAATTTCCAGGCTCTAAACTCAAAGAATAGAATCCGTAGGCATTGGTTGATACACCAACTTTAAGTGAAGGAACAGAAATGACGGCCCCTATTAAATCTTCTCCATTTTGAACATCTCTTACCTCTCCACTGATACTAAATTTTTTAGTTTGTGCTAGTAAGTTTGATGAAAAAGCAATTAAAAAAGTAAAAAGGAAGAATCTAAATAGCTTCATTGTTGAATTATAGTGGTTAGTAACTAAATGCCAATTATTTAAAATTGTTTTAAAAGGATAATAATTTAATGTTGAACACTGGTTTTGCTATGTCTGAAACCGTAGAAAAAATAAATGACCAAGCCAATGACTAACCAAACCCCAAAGCCTATCCAATTGCTCAAACCCAATTGGGTCATCAGGTAAAAATTAGCAATTAAGCCCAATACGGGAATTAACGAGAGCTTGTAAACAAGCCCCAAAATATTGAACAAGATGACCAATAATAGCGTTAAAAGCGTGGGCATATCAATACCTATAAATTGTTCTTTTAGGGCATCAAGTCCACCAATCATGTATAAATTGAACATGAGCCCCAAAACGGTTAAAACAGGCAAATAAATAGCACTGTTAAAATATGGAACCTTAAAGCCTGTATGTTGTTTGTTCAAATGACTTTCCATTCGTATAACACCACCACAAACAGCAGCAAAAGCAAAGAGGGTTCCAATACTGCTGAGGTCTGTCACTTCTTTCAGGTTCATAAAAAGCGCAGGAATAGAAACAAAAGCGCCAGTTACAAGTGTTGAAAAGGTGGGTGTTTTATATTTTGGATGAATTTCAGAAAATTTTTGTGGGAGTAAGCCATCTCTACTCATGGTCATCCATATTCTGGGTTGACCATTTTGAAAAACAAGCAAAACGCTAGCCATTGCCACAACAGCACTCACCGCCACAATTCCACTAATTTGTTTCAAGCCAATTTTATCAAACACAAATGCCAATGGATCGCCAACGGCGAGGTCTTTGTAGCTTACCAATCCTGTTAATACCAAAGCAATGAGAATATAGAGAACAGTACAAACCAACAATGAAACGATCATGCTGATTGGCAAATCTTTTTTAGGATTTTTACACTCTTCTGCTGTAGTTGCCAGCGCATCAAAACCGATATAAGCAAAAAAGACAGAACTGACACCCATCAAAACACCCTTCATGCCATTGGGTGCAAAGGGGCTCCAGTTTTCTGGATTTACGTAAAAAGCACCAACAACAATCACCAATACAATAACAGACAACTTGATCAAAACCATGATATTGGATGCAATTTTGGTTTCTTTCACCCCACGGTAAATTAAGCCAGTAATTGCCAAAACGATAGCAAGTGCGGGTAAATCTGCAATTAATTTGATGCCAGCAAAATTGGGAGCATGACTCCATGCTGTATACGCTTGTTGTTGAAAAGGAGACAACAAATTGAAATGAGTAGCACCATTACTCAAAAGTAATTTTACTTCTTCAAATCCTGATTTTGCACTGAAATAATCCATAGTAAAATAAGCGGGAATATGCCAGCCCAATCCATCCATCAAGCCTGTAAAATAATCGCTCCAGCTGATTGCAACCACAATATTGCCTATGGCATACTCCACGATGAGCGCCCAACCAATAATCCATGCAATTAGTTCACCAAATGCAAGGTATGCATAAGTATAAGCGCTTCCACTGATAGGTATTACAGATGCAAACTCAGCATAACACAGTGCGGAGAAACCACAGGCAAAAGCGGTAAAAATAAATAGTAAAATAACTGCGGGGCCTCCATTATAGCTGGCATTTCCAATGGTTGAAAATATTCCTGCTCCAATGATTGCAGCAATACCCATTGCTACCAAATCTTTTACACCCAGTGTTTTTGTAAGTCCTTTACCGGAGCTGTTTAACAGCCCCTGTTCTTCAAGAATGTCTTCAATGTTTTTTTTTCTGAACAAGGACTCAAACTTCATGATTTGTTGTTTTAGAATAAAGACCTTTCAATTCCATCTATTAACGAATGGATAACTTTGATATGGATTTCTTGTGCCCTGTCAGCGTATTCGCTGTGTGGTGCGCGTATTTCAACATCGCAAATTTGCGCCATTTTGCCACCATCTTTTCCTGTTAATCCGATGACTTTGATTCCTGTTTTTTTAGCAACTTCAATTGCGTTGATGACGTTTTTACTGTTACCAGAGGTTGAGATGGCTAACAATATATCACCCTTTCTACCTACTGCTTCTAAATAACGACTGAATACAAAATCATACCCATAGTCATTTCCAACACAAGCCATGTGGCTTACATCGCTCATAGATATTGCGCCAATTGCGGGTCTATCGTTTCTGTACTTTCCTGTGAGTTCTTCCGCAAAGTGCATGGCATCACACATGCTTCCTCCGTTGCCACAGGATAAAATTTTACCACCACTTTTGATGCTTTCTACCATCAAACCGAGCGCCCTTTCTATGTTGTCAAAGTTTGATTCATTGGCAATAAACAGCTCTATAACCGAATGTGCATCTATAAAATGTTTTTTAATGTTGTCTTTCATTTTCATTGGTTAAAATTTTTGATACCATCTTTTAAAAATGAGATGAATTTATTGACATCTAAATCATAAGCTCTGGGCTGTGTCAATACCTTTTCGTTTGCATCCATGATTACATAATAGGGCTGTGCATTTGCATTGAATTTTGTGATTTGAAGGTCGAAATTTTGTTTCCCAATGGTCTTTTTTTCTTTGCCATCATATTTGCTCATATACCATTCGTTTTCTGGCAATTTGGTTTTGTCATCCACATAAAGCGCCAATACAACAAATTGGGTTTTGAGCAGGTTGAGTACCTCGGGATTGCTCCATACATTCGCTTCCATTTCTCTACAATTTACACAACCATGTCCTGTAAAATCTATGAAAATGGGCTTGTTTACCTTTTTTGAATAAGCCAAAGCCTCTTTGTAATCAAAGAAACCGTTGATTCCATGCGGTAGTTTAAAAATGTCTTGGTATTTGATGCCTTTGTCGGAAGTGTTTTTACCTGTTTCGTTTTGTGAAGTACCCTCTTCAGCTCCAGCTTTAAAATCTAAGGTTTCAATAGGTGGCAGGTAGCCCGATAAACCTTTTAAGGGTGCTCCCCACATGCCAGGAATTAGATAAATTACAAAAGTAAAACTTGCGATTGCCAAGAACAGACGAGGCACACCAATGGCTTGATTTTCCGAATCGTGGCTCAACCTCAATTTGCCAATTAAGTATAAACCCATCAATGAGAATATTGCAATCCAAATAGCCAAATAAACATCACGGTCTAAAAGTCCCCAGTGGTAGGTTTGATCTGGGATTGACAAGAATTTAAATGCCAAAGCAAGCTCTAGGAAACCCAAAACCACTTTCACAGAGTTTAACCATCCGCCTGATTTAGGCAAACCTTGAATCCAAGAAGGGAAAATTGCAAACAATGTAAATGGCAATGCAAGCCCAGCACCAAATGCCGCCATTCCTAAGAGTGGTTTGGCAATGGCTCCACCAACAGCTTCAATTAATAAACTTCCAACAATAGGACCGGTACAACTAAAAGAAACCAATACCAAGGTAAAGGCCATAAAGAAAACACCGGCAAACGATGCCATATTGCTTTTTGAGTCGATTTGATTGACAAAACCATGGGGCAATGTAATTTCAAATAAGCCAAGGAAGCTCGCTGCAAAAACAATGAAAATAATAAAAAATAGAATATTTGGAAGCCAACTGGTACTCAACCAATTTCCAAAATCTGGGCCTAATCCCAGCAACGAAAACAACAATCCCAAGGAAGAATAAATGAGTACAATGCTTAATCCAAAACCAAGTGCACGTTTGATGGCCAATGCTTTGGTATCACTCTTTTTTGTAAAGAAGGTAACGGTCATGGGTAACATGGGAAAAACACAGGGCGTAAGAACAGCAATCAGCCCACCTAAAAGTGCAAAAATCAGAAAAGAAAACAAGCCATTTTCTGTGCTTGTTTGTGGTTTAGTTTCTGGCACTTTAATAGGTATTTCTGAGGCAACTTTTGGGCTGTTATTTGTGTCTAATATTGGTTCAGTGGTCGTGTTGATTTCTGTATTTTGTAAGGCATTTTTACTGTCTTTTTTTGTTTGAACCCTTAGGTTCAATTCATCTTCAAACAAAACACACATACCCGTAACTTGAGAACATTCTTGAAACTCAAGGCTAACTTTGATAGTTGGGTTTTCTTTTAATACTTTAATTTTTTGAATAAAAACAGCCTCTTTGGTAAACGTAGAAACTTCACCACCAAAAACCTCGTCAAATTTTTTGTGATTCCCTTTAGGTTTGGGCTTTCCTATGGTTTGAATTGCATCATTTTTAGTGAATTGGATTTGTGCTACAACCGGCCCCACATCTTCACTAAAATCATTAGAATACATATACCAATCTTTTTCTATTGGACTTTTTAAAATAATTTCTGCTTCATCTCCAACGCTAGGGTTTATCGGGTTGATGCTGATTTTCCATGTGGGCTTTTGTTTGAGCTGAGCGTCAACATGGAAGGCAAAAGAAACCCCAATCAATAACAGAATAAATTTAATTGTTCTACTCATGGTAGCGATTATAATATTGTTACAAAAATAGCTTTTATACGCAAAGTCCAACCTTAACTGTTGAACAATATAGTGTACATTGTTGGCAAAGCTAGGCAAAACCTTTTTGTTTGTTTCATTGGCTATTGAGCTTTAGGGGTAATTTTGTACATACCACATGAAAAAACAAATCAATATTCTATTACTTCTGTTCTTACCTATTCTTTCAATTGCACAAGAGCAAAATTCTTTAGTACCAAGCAAATTGACAGTTGAGCAATATATTGAAAAGTACGCCAAATACGCCGTAGAAGAAATGTATAGAAGTAAAATCCCTGCGAGTATTACACTTGCACAGGGGATATTAGAAAGTGGCAACGGGAACAGCAGGTTGGCGGTTGAGGGGAATAACCATTTCGGTATCAAGTGCAAATCTACTTGGACCGGAGAAAGTATTTATGAGGATGATGATGCCCCTAATGAGTGTTTTAGAAAATACAAACATGCCATTGAAAGCTACCAAGACCATTCCGAGTTTTTAATGAGAAATAGCCGTTATGCTTTCTTGTTTGATTTGGAGCCTACCAATTATGTGGAATGGGCAAAGGGTTTAAAGCGAGCGGGTTATGCCACCAATCCCCAATATGCCGAGTTGTTAATTACATTCATTGAAAGGCATCATCTTCATAAATTTGATACCGAAAAGCCAAGTGGAACAGAAGCAGAACAAATTGCCACCATTAAAATAGCAGAGCAGAAGCTTTTTGGTAAACAAATTATGGTGAATGGGGTTCCTGGTTTGATAGCAAAAGAGGGGCAGAGCTATGCTGAAATTGCCATTGATTTTGACCTAAAAGTATTTCAAATTTACCGATACAATGACCTAACAAAAGATGCAGCATGTAAAGCAGGTGATACCGTTTACTTAAAGCAGAAAAAAAACAAATCGGAAAGTTTGGTGCATATTGTTTCGAATGGGCAAACCATGCATTGGATTGCCCAACATTACGCCATTAAATTAGACAAATTACTTGAGCGAAATTTAATGCAAGATGGGCAAGAGCCGGCTCCTGGAGAGTTTATTCAAATGAACGAAACTCGAACAACAGCCCCCAAACTAGTTAAACTTGAAGTAACACCTCCAATCGAACAAATAGACACGAACCAAACAAAGGAAACATATACAGCGTTAGTTACAGAAAACCCAATACAAAATATTGAAACCAGCAAACCCGCCCCTGTAAGCGATATTAGCCCAGTTGATTCTCTTCACGATTTCAAAGAAAACCTCAGTTTTTTTCATACCGTTCAAAAGGGTGAAACACTATATGGAATAGGAAAAAAATATGGAGTCAGGGTTGATGCCATTCAATTCATCAACGCACTTGAATCTGATAGCATAGAGGTGGGACAAAAATTAATCATCAATCCTGAAATTAAAACCGCTGATACCAAAGAACCGCAAAGAATTCCGGGCATTCACAAGGTTAGAGCGGGCGAAACGCTGTATGCAATTGCCAATAACTATGCAATGAAGCTTGAAGATTTAATGGCCACAAACAATCTACCCAACAACCAAATTCAAATAGGTCAGGTTTTGGTGGTTGTTCCCGGTGTAGCATTGGATTCAAACGCTACTTCATTTTACCATACGGTTCAGCAAGGAGAGACCTTGTATTCTATTTTGAGAAAGTATGCAAAAACAAAAAACGAATTGATGGAATTGAATCCAAACTTAAATGATTCATTAATAGAGGGCCAAAAAATTAAAATTAGATAGTTTTGATACCCAAATTCATCAAATAATTTATTAAACTTGTAAATTAGTGTATAAAAACGAAAAGCACTTTAATAACAATCGTATGAAAAAAATATTGACCATTAGTTTTTTGTTATTTACTAGTCTGCTTGCCAATGCTCAAATTAAGTTTGGTTTTGCAGTTCAAGGTTACGATAATTTTTCAAACACAGATACTTCATCTGCATTTGAATTGGTTGTGTTTACACCTAATAACGATACACTTGATTCACAAGTTGGTGCAACTATTTCTAGCATTGATGGATCGGCCGTTAACGGAACCCATTTTAATTTTGTTCCTCAATTGTATAAATTTCCAATTGGTACAACTATTTACAATGGCAGTAACAGGAAGAAATTCAAAATCAATCCAGTTGCAGATGCTAGGTTTTGGGGTAAAAAAGATTTTATCATTACGCTAACAAATTTAATTGGTGTTGATACCACCGCGCTGATGTATAAACAAAATACGCTCAGAATCATCATTGATTATGATGGAACGGGGATTGGTTTACCAAAACTAAGCGTTCACGACTACAAATTGTATCCAATTCCAACCACTTCAAGCCTTCATGTGGAAGGGGTAAACTGCAGTGACTATAAAATTTCTGACTTAAGCGGAAGAGTGGTAACACAAGGAACTGCTTCACAAAACAGCATTGATGTAGCAGATTTAGCCAATGGCATCTATGTGCTTACAGCTGTATCAAACAAGGGAATGATTATAGAAAAGTTCATCAAAGAATAAGTAATCAACTCTTTTATTACTCGCTTATTCTTGGTTCCTAAAAGAGGGTTTTCTTTGTTCGATTGCTTCATACAAAGCGATACCCGCTGCAACCGATACATTGAGTGAACTTAAACCAAAATCCATGGGTATTTTTGCCATGTAAGTACAACGTTTGATGAGATCTGGCGAGATGCCCGACTCTTCATTTCCCATGATAATTGCCACTGGACCCGAGAAATCGGTTTGACTTAAGTTGTCTTTTGCCTTTTCTGTACAAGCAATGGTATTGAACCCAGATTGGTTTAAAAATTCCAAGGTGGTTTTAAGATGAGACTCTCTACAAACAGGTATTTTTAGTAAGGCCCCAGCAGATGTTTTGATTGCATCTTCGTTAACTGGGGCTGCATCTGTTTTTGGGATAACGATTGCGTCAACCCCAGCACAGTAAGCGGTTCTAGCAATAGCACCTAGGTTTCGAACATCGGTAATGCGGTCCAATATGAGTAATAAAGGATCTTTGCCCTCTTCAAAAAGTTTTGGAACCAATAGCTCTAATTTATGATAAGAGATTGGAGAGATAAATCCACAAATGCCTTGGTGGTTTTTTTCTCTAATAAAATCAAAACGCTCTCTTGGAACGAATTGAACGGGAATTCCGGCTTCTCTACAGGCCCTTATGGCATCGTCAAGCAATTGACCCACAGAACCACGAATGGCCATTACTTTGGTGATATCTACACCCGCACGAATTGATTCTATCAATGCGTGCGGGCCGTATATAAGTTGATCTGGTTTTACAGTTTTGTTTTGGGGTCGGTTATTGGCCCGATTGAAGTTTTCCAAGTCTTGTTTTTAATTCTTCGTTTAAAGCCTTTTGTTGGTTGAATTCTGCCATTTGCACCAAATAGTTCATGATTTGCATGTGGTCTTCAAGTTCAGGTTTAACCTGGCCTCTTTTTTCTTTGAATGTTAAAAAGTATTTAGCCCTTTCTTCAAAGAAACTGAACAAATCTTTGCTTAAAGCCACTGCTTTATCTTTTGCGCCAGCAGCATAATAGGCCTCAATCAATCTAACCACAAAAACATCATACTGTACCTGGTCTTTTGGAAGCACCTTCAAACAGTAATCAATTACCTTAACAGCAGAATCCTTTTTACCTTCCATGGTCAAAGCTTCAGATAACCTGAAGAAGATATTTCTAAAGTTTTTGGTTTGTCTTAAAATGGTTTCGTCTAGGTAAACTCCCTCTGCTTCCATATTGCCCCATTTGAATTTGTTCATCAAGTGGTCGTATAAAATAGCAGTGTTGATTCTACCCGTATTTCCATCTTGGGTAAAGGTGTTCAAGATAGGCACCAAGCGGTAGGTTAAACCCTCTAATTGGAAATAAGGTTGTAGGTTTAAATACACATCACTGCCTGTTGTTATGGCCCAATAGATAGGTCTTGTATTGATATTGCTTGCAATGATGTCTAATAAAATCAAATCGGCTTTCATAAGGGTTTGGTTGCCAATTTCCCATTTGATACTATCAACCATCATTGGTGCATCTTCAGCCCTCACCACTCCATTTTTCAAACAAGCCTCTTTGTCAACTTTTAAGAAAAACCTCTTCGTAGGATAGTACCTCAAAGACTCGCCTCCTTGGGTTTGTACTGCACCCATCTGATCTTTGTCATCACTCATGAAATTAATAATGCTGGCAAGATTATAATAGTCTGTAGCGTTGATGCCATAACGCTGAGCCAAGTCTGGATTATCATAGTAAACAACATAGTCTCTGGTGCCTTGCTTGTACTTGTCTGGTGTCATGCTAAAGTTCACAGGAACACTTCCATAAGCCGGTCTTTTTAAGCCATCTGCATACCAATCAGTATTCAATAAACTTAAGTTGATTACACGTACATCTGAACGAATGCCCTCAACATTTTGTGCATACCAAAGCGGGTATGTATCATTGTCTCCGTTAGTAAATAAGATTGCATCTTTATCACATGAATTTAAATAGTCTTCTGCAAAGTGCAAAGCTGTAAATCTGTTGGAACGGTTGTGGTCGTCCCAGTTTTGAGAACCCATCAATACCGGAACAGCCGCTACTGCTAGGACGCCCGCACCTGCAGCAGCTATATTTTTATTCATGCGTTTGCCCAACCATTCAACCAATGCCAAGACACCCAATCCTATCCAAATCATAAATGTTTGGTATGAGCCTACATAGGCATAATCTCTTTCTCTTGGTTGGTGTGCAGGGAAATTCAGGTATAAGATAATGAAGAATCCAGTAAATAAAAACAAAGTACTGACAACAATTGCATCTTCTTTTGCTTTCTTAAAATGATAGAATAAACCAATCAATCCAAGGATTAAAGGCAAGAAGAAATAGGTGTTGTGGGCCTTGTTTTTTTTGATGCTGTCTGGCGCTTGAGAAATAGGGCCCAACATGCTTTCATCAATAAACTTGATTCCAGACAACCAGTTTCCTTTTAGGATATCTCCATAGCCTTGTTCGTCATTTTGACGCCCAATAAAGTTCCAGAAAAAATACCTCCAATACATGAAGCCCAATTGGTAGCTAAACATAAAGTGAAGGTTTTTGCCAAATGTTGCTTTTTTCTCTCCTGGCATTTTTTCCCAATCACGATAAGCTGTTACATAATCAGCTCTGTCTGCCCACATTCTAGGGAAAATAGTACAATCTTTAGGGTCGTAAACACGCTCTAATTTTTCGCCAGTTTGTACATATTTACCATCAGCGCCCTTTGCATATTGCATAGGACCCTTTTTGATATCAATTACTTTTGCGTAAAAATATTGGCCATAAACAAGTGGGTTTTCTCCGTATTGTTCACGGTTTAAATAACTTAACAAAGAGAAAGGTTGTTCAGGGTCATTCATGTCAATTGGAGGATTGTCCAATGAACGGATAATAATCATGCTATACGATGAATAACCAATTACCACAAAAGAAAAACACAATACCAAGGTGTTTACCATATACATTGCAGTTTCTTTTTTGAACACAAAAAAGTAAATACTGTAAGTTAAAATTGCCCAGAATATAATGCCAGTAATGCTTGCATTGATAATGAATGTAGACAAGGCTAAGGCCAAATAAGAACCAATGGCTACATACAAACTGAGTACGCTTCTGTTGTGGGTATATGCAATTGCCGAAACACAAAGTGTTACCAACAAAAGAATCATCAACAAGGCGCCACTGTTATAGCTGAAGCCTAGAGAATTAACCAACAAGTAATCTAATTTGGTTGCAATTCCTGGAAGCCCTGGTATGATACCAAATTGTACAATTCCAATAGCCAATACCGCTACCGCAGTTGCTTTTAAAAAGCCAGCAGTTTGAAACTTGTTTTGTTTGAAATACACCACATAAACAATGGCTGGTATAACCAATAAATTCAGTAAATGCACGCCAATTGCCAAACCAATTAAGTAAGCAATCAAAACCAACCAACGGTTCGAGCCAGCCTCATTTGCTATGTTTTCCCATTTTAAAATACACCAAAAAGTAAGTGTGGTGAAGAAACTTGAAGACGCGTATACCTCAGCTTCAACAGCTGAAAACCAGAATGTATCTGAAAAATTAAGGGTCAACGCGCCAACAATTCCAGAAAACAAAATGGCAATTGACTGCCAAGTTTCTTGGTTGTTGTTTTTAACCAATATCTTTTTTGCCAAATGGGTAATGGTCCAAAACATAAACATAACAGTAAGCGCACTGGTAACTGCCGATACCATGTTTACCCAAAATGCTACTTTTGAAACATCTGCACCTGCCATCAAAGAGAACAAGCGACCAATCATCAAAAACAAGGGTGCCCCAGGAGGGTGACAAATTTGTAAGCGATAAGAAGCAGAAATAAACTCTCCACAATCCCAAAAACTAACCGTAGGTTCAAGTGTAAGGGTGTAAGTGGCAAGTGAGACAGCAAACAATAGCCAACCCAAAAGGTTGTTAAAGAAAGAGTATTTGTTCATTTTACAGTATTTATTTTCAAATCATTGTGACACTAGAACGATTGTCGATTTCTCTTCAATAACCCTAAAATGAGCCACTAAAAGCAAACATAATTTATTTTACACGAGTAGGCAAGTATCTACACCGATATTCTACCCCCTGTTTAGTTCACATTCAATTGTTTTGTTTGTGTTTGAATACACCAACGAATGAACTTAATTTGTAAATACATCAAATAACAAATAATTTGTCTAATAAAATTGTGGTAATTGGGGCTGGTGCTGCTGGTTATTTTTCTGCAATAACATGTGCCCAAGCCAATTCAAATAACGAAGTTATATTGGTTGAGAAAACCTCAAAAACACTGCAAAAGGTATTGGTTTCAGGTGGGGGACGTTGTAATGTTACACATGCCTGTTTTGAACCCAAACAACTGAGTTTAAACTATCCAAGAGGAGAGAAAGAGCTAAGAGCGGCATTTGCACATTTTCAGCCACAAGATACCATGAATTGGTTTGAAAGCAGGGGGGTGAAATTGAAAATAGAGCCAGACAACCGCGTTTTTCCGGTGTCAAACAATTCGGAATCTATCATTGATGCTTTGGAAGAGGCGGCACAAAAAGCGGGGGTTCGATTGATTCTAAATTGCGGAATTCAATCCATTACCAAACAAGCGGATGGGAGTTTCAAATTACACACCACTCGTGAGGATATGTTGATTGCAAAGCGCATTGTTATTGCTTCAGGTGGTTCACCCAAAGAGTCGGGTTTAAATTGGTTAAAGGCATTGGGTCACGAAATTGTTACACCTGTTCCATCCCTTTTCACATTCAATATCAAAGACCCCAATTTGCGCGCATTGAGTGGAATTAGTTCTGAACAAGCACAGGTGAAAATAGCTGGAACAAAAATAGAAACAACAGGCCCTGTATTGATTACACATTGGGGCTTGAGCGGTCCCGCAATTTTAAAGAGCTCAGCCTTTGCAGCAAGAGTATTGGCCGAAAAAGCATACAATTTTGACGTGGAAATTAAGTGGATTTTGGGTGCAAACGAAGATGCCTTGCGCCAAGAATTAATGAGCTTAAAAGCCATGCATCCATCAAAACAAGTTCAAAACAGTCTTTACCTAAACCTACCTAAAAGATTGTTGTTTTATTTATTAAATAAATCAGGAATTGATGAGCAATCGAGATGGCAAGAGGTTTCAAAAGATTCAATCAATAAATTCATTGTCTCTGTGCTGTATGATAAATACAGGGCAGAAGGAAAAACGGGTTTTAAAGAAGAGTTTGTAACCTCTGGCGGTGTTTCTAGGTCAGACATCAATTTTAAAACAATGGAAAGTAAAAAAGTAGAAGGCATGTACTTTGCAGGTGAAATAATTGATATTGATGGAATAACGGGTGGATTTAATTTTCAGGCAGCATGGACCACAGGTTATATTGCGGGTAATGCTGCAGCAAATTCATCAACTCATTTGAAGAATAAGCTTGACCTGTTCTTAATGTAAGGGATTCTCTTTATTTTTGAACCTTATGACCAAAGCGTTCAAGAAATATTTAGTAACTGCAGCACTTCCATATGCCAATGGCCCTGTTCACATAGGTCACTTGGCGGGATGTTATTTACCTGCAGATATTTATGTGAGATACCTCAAAGCCCAAGGAAAAGATGTATTGTTTATTTGTGGGAGCGATGAACATGGTGTTCCCATTACCATCAAAGCAAAAAAAGAAAACATAAGTCCGCAACAGGTGGTAGACAAATACCATCAAATCATGAAACAAGCATTTGCTGATTTTGGAATTGATTTTACTTATTATGGCAGAACTAGCTCTGATACTCATAAAGAAACTGCCCAATCCTTTTTCAAGAATTTATATGACAAGGGTGTTTTTAAAGAAGAAACAACCCAACAGTTTTATGATGAAAAAGCACAGCAATTTTTAGCAGATAGATATATTACAGGTACTTGCCCGAAGTGTTCAAGCCCTGGAGCTTATGGAGATCAGTGTGAAAAATGTGGCTCTTCTCTGAATGCCATAGATTTGATTAACCCAAGCTCTATGTTAAGCGGAGACAAACCGGTTTTAAAGGAAACAAAAAACTGGTTCTTGCCAATGGGCGATATTCAATCTTCAGCAGCTTTCAAACAATACATTGAACGAATTGAAAACTGGAAAAGCAATATCAAGGGACAATGTAACAGTTGGCTAAACGAAGGGCTTCAACCAAGAGCCATGACAAGAGATTTGGATTGGGGTGTTCCGGTTCCCTTACCCAATGCAGAAGGAAAAGTTTTGTACGTTTGGTTTGATGCGCCAATAGGATACATCAGTGCAACAAAAGAATACCTTCAGCAAGCGGGTAGAATTAATGAACTTGATAGCTATTGGAACAATGAAGAAACTGCATTGATTCACTTCATTGGCAAAGACAATATTGTATTTCATGCCATCATTTTTCCAATGATGTTGATGACACATGGTAACTACAATTTACCCGTCAATATTCCTGCAAACGAATTTCTTAATTTAGAGGGAGATAAAATTTCGACCAGTAAAAATTGGGCTGTTTGGTTGCATGAATATTTAACAGACCTACCAGATAGACAAGATGAATTGCGGTATGTTTTGACCTCAATTTCTCCGGAAACCAAGGATGCTGAATTTACATGGAAGGATTACCAAACAAGAATCAATAGTGAGCTGGTAAGTATTTTCGGTAATTTTGTAAACAGGGTTGCAGTGCTTTGTCAGAAGTTTTATGAAGGGAATGTTCCAAGCATTACAACCACTCAAAATGAGATGGTGCAAAAGGCCTTGCAAGCCATGTTGAATGATGTTCAAATAGCTACAGATAGCATGGAAAGCAATCTTGATGTATTTAAAATTAGAGATGCGCAAGCCGACTGGATGAACATAGCCAGAGCGGGTAATAAGTTTTTGGCAGAGACAGAACCATGGAAGCTCATAAAAACAGATCCAGATGCAGTTCAAGCCATTATGTTTGAGTCCATACAATTGTGTGCGAAATTGGCAGTTGGTGCCAATGTGTTTTTGCCTAAAACTGCACAAAAACTAAGTGAAATGTTTGGTGTTAAAAATCTTTCTTGGCAAAACATCAAACAACATTCTCTTGTGGAGCCTGGACAAAAACTAGGCACCCCAGAAATTTTATTTAAACCCTTGGAAGATGAAACAGTTTTGGTTCAAGTTCAAAAATTAAATGAAAAAAGAACGGTGACCAAAGTGGAAACCACCCCGGAAATTTTGCCTGCAAAACCAGAAATTAGTTTTGATGATTTTGCTAAAATTGATTTAAGGGTAGGTTTGGTCATAGCAGCAGAAAAAGTACCTAAAGCCGATAAACTTTTAAAACTCACTGTAGATTTAGGATTTGAAAAAAGAACTATTTTGTCTGGCATTGCTGAGCACTATACACCTGAAATGATTTTAGGTAAACAGGTTACAGTAGTGGTTAATTTGGCTCCGCGTAAAATTAGAGGAATTGAATCGCAGGGAATGTTGTTGATGGCTGGCAACGGAAACCAATTGGTTAGTATTATCCCTGAGCAAGGAATTGATCCCGGCTCAGAGATCAAATAAGTTTAGATAGCAAGTTGTAATTGAACAATAAACAAACCAAGTCGGTCACTGACTTTCCAATTGGTATTGTTGAATACTGGTCTGTTTTGATAGCCAAAAGTCAATTTTGTTTTATGATCTTTTAAGAGCACATTCAAACCCAAATCAAACACATTCATGCTTTCGTTGAATTTGTCATATTTGGCATGCATCAACATCATATAGGGCATATACCTTACTTGGTTATTGTTTTTATTTGGTAATAAATAAGCTCCTTGTAAATAGAGTACACTGCCTGTTCCATACATTGGAAATGCAGTTCCAGGTCCGCTGCCATTTGTACTTCCTTTTTCAATTGCATCTGAAAGATTCATTGCGCCATTATTTCTCACATAATTTTTACCAAAATTGGTTTTCACAAAAGCTGCATAAAGGCTCAACGCCGCACCATTTTTTCCTATAGGTGCATCGTAATACGCATCAACGGCAAAATTCATGAGCGGCTCAAATACGGTGTCTTTTTTAGTGGTATCAGCCAAGTGCCATAGCGCATTTTTTTGGTATTGAAATCCAGCACCAAAATTCAATACCCTCTTCTTTCCCAGATAGGTTCCTGTTGTATAGGGCGTTAAATTACTCTCTTCATCTAAAGCTTGGTACATTACATACGCACTACTTTGAACAGACGGAGGTTTTAATGAAAAATCAGATTGCGTGCTAAGGGTGTTTACACCAATTGCGTATTTAATTCCCATAGGAGAGCTCAACATCAAACGGTAATCAAACTTACCAAGTTTGCCTTTTGCATAAACCCCAAGCTTTCTTAAAAACTGATCCGAAACATCGTTGGTTGTTTGCAGAAATAAGGGAGCATCAATACCCATAATACTAGCTACAGCAGGTGAAGAAAACCGGGCCAATCCACCCCAACCACTCAAGCCCATTCCAAGATGCAATGACCTTTTAGTAAAATGGTATTCACCCAAAACATCATGGAAAAACAAACCCGGTTTTCTACTTCCATTCACGCTAAAATTGTTGATTCCCATTTGGGTATAAAGGAAGGTTTTTTCATTGATCATACCGAACAATTGAATACGACCTCTTCTAATTCCAACATCAAAATTGTTATCTGCAACAAAACCAGACTGAGTACTTCCTGGGTTGTTTTGTCCATACCTAGCCCACATTTGAGTGGTGATATTTAGTTTTAGGTAATTGGAACCACTTTCGTTCAAGAAATATTTTAATTCATCTGGGCTTTTAACTTGTCCAAATGCAAAAGATATAAGACAACTTAATACGAGGTTTAATAAAAATAACTTTTTCACGACCTTATTTTTTACGAGCTGAAACATGATGATTTGATAAGCTTTTGTGTTCTTCAAGACCAAGAATCTCAAATCTTCCTCCGTTTTCTTCATACTTTGATTTCATCTCCTTGAGGTTTTCCATCACAGTATGGTCAACCAGTATGGTATTGGCAAAATCAATTTCAATGGTTTTACCGCTTGGTAAAGACATAATTTTCTTTTTGAAACCAATAAAATTACTAAAAACAGCAGAATAAAGTACCTCAACATGATAGGTGTTTTCATCTGTCTTGTCAATTGTCAAGAAAGGTTTAAATATGCTTTTCAAAGGAAGGCCATTCATGATATGAATGAGAAGCTTAACCAATATACCCGTTAAAATTCCTACCAGTAAGTCAACAACAAGCGTGAATATGATAGTTGAAACAAATATAATTAACTGCTCTTTTCCAATTTTATAAGTATGGATGAAGGATTGTGGAGAAGCCAAACGGTAACCAGTAACCATCAACATAGCAGCCAATGCTGAAAGAGGAATTTGATGAATGATTCCACCCAAAAACACAACAAATATCAACAAGAACATTCCGTGAAAGAAGTTTGCCCAAGGAGATTTTGCGCCATTGTTGATATTGGCAGAACTTCTCACCACTTCGGCGATGATAGGTAAACCACCAAAAAAACTTGATAGGATATTTCCACTTCCTTTAGAAAATAATTCACGGTTAAAATCAGAGGTTCTTTTTTCTGGGTCTAGTCTATCAATTGCTGCAGCGGTAAGCAAGGATTCAAGGCTGGCAACCAATGCATAGGTTACTATCATTTGAATACCGAAAGGCGTGAGTAAATTACTAAAATCAGGAAACACAATTCCGTCTGAAATATGAGCTGGAACTGAAACCAAGTACTTTGTTTCTGCTTCAAGGTTGAAATAATGTCCAAGTGGAATTGCAATCAATACAACTGCCAATGGCGCAGGTATCATTTTCAAATACTTGTTTTTTAGATAAGGATGCCCAATTAATATCACCAAACTTACTAAAGAAATAATAGCAATATGTGGGTTCAGGTGCATAATGCTTGAAGGGATTGCAGCTATAATTTCTAACATTTCTTTCGCCTCAGGTTTAACACCTAGTGCAACGTGAATTTGTTTAGAGAAAATCATGATACCAATGGCCGCCAACATGCCATGAACCACAGAAGATGGAAAAAAACTACTCAAAACCCCCGCCTTTGCAAATCCAAATAAAATTTGCAAAGCACCACAAGCTAATCCCACAGCCAGTGTGTTTTGGTAAGCAAAATGTTCAATTTGTTCTGGCGTTAAACCCGCAGGGGCCATTTGTTTGAAACCCTCCATACTGGTTAAAACAATCACTGCCAAACCCGCGGCAGGTCCATTGATGGTTAAGTGTGATCCACCCGTTAAACTGAGAAACAAGCCACCAACAATACCAGCAATCAGTCCAGCCATAGGAGGTAAACCACTGGCCATGGCAATGCCTAAACAAAGCGGTAGTGCAATTAAGGATATAATGAAACCAGCGCTTAAATCGGCCTTCCAATGTGTTTTTAGGCTATTGCTTAAATAAGAAATTGATATTTTTTGATTGGTCATAATGAAATAATTTAAGATGAACGATAGGGCATGTTTTCAAACGACTTGGTGTGTGGCCCCAAAAACACACGTGCGTATATTCTAATCAGTGCAATGCCATCAATGATGAAACTAAAAGAGGCCATGACAGCCAAAGCTATTTGGTTTTCTTTGATATGGCTAAATATAATATCTTCTCCAATAAAGCTTGGAGTAATTGGAAAGCCCGATACACCCAAGCAGGCAATTAACATAGTAAGGGCAAGGATAGGATGTTTTTTTGCATGACCCTGAAACTGATCTAAGCCAATACTTCCTTCTAATTTAATTGCCCTCAGTAGCACCCATAATCCTACAATTCCAGCAACACTGATACCCCCCAAATAGAAGAGGAATTCGTTGACATCAAATTTCTCATTGAAAGAAATGGCCAAAGCCACCCAAAAATGATTCATTAATACGAGTGCCCAACTCAGTATTGCTTGTTTTCTTTCGGTAAATGCCTTTAGCACTAAAAGCAACCCGATGAGTGCAAAAATTTCTGCTAAATAATGTTGAATGTAAACGGGTATTTGATTTTGAAAAAAGGACAATCCAAAAGCCACTAAATAGGTTGGAATAAAAAAAGCCAATATGTTTTTTGTACTCAAAAAGTTTAATTTATTTCCAACAAATTTAAATGGATTCCAATAGTACTTATACATCATAGCATCTAAGTTCCACTCCTTCAAACTTAAAGTATAAAGTGTGTACTCAATTCTTTTTGGCCAGCTATCTTCTATTGTTTTTGCTCTTGGAACAAAATGATAAAACTGCTCTCTAATTTTATAAGCTACTACGGATGGAGAAATGAGCAATTGATATGTTCTTAAAAATGCATTACCCGCAAAATGATACAAAGCCAATAGTGTAAATCCAAATGAAACTTCTATAAAAATCAAACCAATTTGTGCAATGGACGCATAAGCAATTTGAGTTTTAATTGAAGACTGAACACGAGCAATTACTGAGGCAATAATGGCTGTAGCCAAACCCAATATTGCAAAAGCAATTCTAACAGAATATTGATACTCCCAAATTGGATAGGTTCTCAAAAGCAACAATACACCAATATGCACTGATAAAGAACCATAAAAAATTGCACTTGATGGGGTGGGGCCTTCCATTGCTCTTGGCAACCAAGAAGAAAAAGGCAATTGTGCCGATTTAACTGCTGCTGCCAATAAAATCATAATTGCAATAAATACACCCACCAATGAATGACTCTGCAAGTGTTCGCTCACAACTGCATGGTTGTTGATTTTTAAGAAAGTAATGTTTTCGTGAAACAAGTGATGGCACATCCACATAGTAAGGATAATACCAATATCTCCTATTCTGTATACAGAAAATACTTTCACGGCATTTTTAACAGGTAAGTACCTATCTCGGTAGAAAGCAATCAATAAGAAAGAGGTAATTCCCAAAATTTCCCAACCAACAAATAAGGTTTCTAAGTTACCTGCTATCACAGTTAATACATATCCCGAATAGAAGAACAAAATGGTATTAAAAAATCGTTTATAGCCCTCTTCTCTGTGTAAATAATAACGACTGTATAGGGTGACCAAAAAACACAGTGTAGCACCAACAAATAGGTAAACAGCTGTAACCACATCAAAATACAAATCAATAAAAAACTCATAATCTCCATTTTGGAAGAGTACAATTTCCTTGATGTTTAGGGTGGGGGTTCCAGTGCCAATCCAAAAACCAATGAACCCAATAGTTAGCAATAAGTGGAGCCCAGCCATTGTAAAGGCTATTCTTGACAAAGCACCCTCTTGTTTAGCCGGAATAAAAAGGCTTATCACAAAACCCAATACAGGCAAGAGGACAAAAACGGGCAATAAATTATCCATGCATTACCCCCATTTCCATTATTTCTAAATTGTCATCCGTTGTTGGGTAGAAATCTTCTAAGTTTTTAATTTTTTTCAGCGGCTCTCCTATGGTTTGATAAAGCTCAAATATCCCATTATCAAAATAAAACAACTGTTTGGTTTCGGGATGAACAGCGATTAAATTGATCCAATTGTTTTTGAACCACTCGAAAGTTGCTGCTTCTCTTTGGATTACATCAAGTACAATTTCTGGGTAGTGCTCTACAATCATCAAAAGCCTGAGAGGGTCGTGCATTTCAATCATTTGAGAAGGTAAGCCAGGTCTCAAATCACTATCCGATCCATTGGCTAAACCAAAAAGTCCCATTACATTTTGAGGCAGTTTAGTGCCCGCACCCAATTTGTGATTGTCTACCCTTGAAAAATAATATTCAAGGTTGATGCCTCCACATACCGGAGCGGCTGGCCTAATGATACTTAAAAGGATATCACCACTTGGATCTATTTGATAGTTATAAGAGTTCATAAACGCCCTTCTGTCTAAAAACAAATGGTTGCTCAGACTTCGTCTTCCAATGATACAAAGGGCGTTTGTAGCGTGGTTGAGTTCCGGTCTTGGCTCAAACAAAGAAACCACTCTCTTTTTCATTCTTTCATGTACTTCTTTGGCTGAACCAATAGTAGAAGTAGACGCCAATCTTCTTGAGCGCTCTTTTGCATTGATTGAAAGGGCGTTTTGAAAACAAGATTTATTGAAAACATGTTCACTCGCATACAACGATATGATCCTGCTTTCATCGTAAAACACAATTTCATCACTCGCTGTATCGTGAAGTGCGCCTATAAATTGGGTGCTTTCTGGAATAATCAAACCTTCACTTTTGAGTAAGTTGCGTACTTCTGGATGATTTGCCATAAAACAAAACACACGTGCATTTACACTACCAGGTCTTCCAGAACAAGCACCACAATCATACGCAGCATAATAGGGGTTGTTGATACTGCTTGATCCATGCCCCACAACATAAACGATATTTGAAAATTGTTCAACAAGGCCAATACTCCTTAATAAGCCTTTTACCCTTTGAGCCATCTCTGCTACTGTAAATCCAACCTGTAGGCCATTTTCAAACTTTGGATTGGCATCAGCTTCTATTTTTAATTTTGAAGCATGATCCATGTGTTTAAATGACGAAGCGGCAGCGGGGCTCCCTTTGGGAACGAAGAGGTTCAATAACAATTTAAACGCTGACCAGGGCCCAAGTGTTTGCGCTATTAGCCATCCAAAGAAAAGGGAGTGCGCGTGTTTATTAAAGTGCGGGTCTTTTTTGCCATGTCCATGCCCTTCTTCCTCTTTGATAAGGTATTTGGGGTTTACCGGAGCCGGACAAACTTTTTCGTAAAATTTTCCGTGTTCTGGTTGGAAGTAGAACTCCACATTGAAAAAACCAGGGGTTCCAAATGTTTCAATGTTTTCGTCTTGGTGTTCAAGATGCCTTCTTAAAGAACACTCTCTGTCATCGATACAAAAGATGGCTTGCATTTTCTTTTGTTGCTGTATAGCTGTAGTTTCAAAAGAATTTTGTTGTATGCCAACCAGAACTGAGTCATAAAAAGACCACTCAAAAGCCAATTGCCAAATCTGAACAGCACGGTCAAGCTCTGTTGGTTCTTGAATGGCAAAAAGGGGCTCAATTTGACCCATAATTTTACTGCCTACTGGTGCCCAAATTTCCCCAAAATGTTCGTCCAAAACATTTATTTCCAATAAAAGCTCTAAGAAAATAAAATCACGAAGCGTAATCTCTTTTTTATCTAAGAGTGTTTGTGGGTTTGATTCAATTTGGGCAACCATTCCCGACCAACCTTGATGCGAAAATTGTTGGTCAAATAAATAATGTTCGAAGAGTTCTTCTTTACCAACAAGAATAGCCAACAAATCAGTAATTGTTTTTTGATCGTCAAATAACAAATCCTTTGCCCTTTGCGATTTGAACAAGCTAACCAAGCTGTTTCTTTCGAGTTCTCTTAGCGATGCAATGAGTCCTTTTTCATGAACAGGAAAATTCCAAATGGAAATGCCTTGGTCAAGGTAGCTACAGATTAACCTAAAGAACAAGGGGAAAACCAAACTATCTAAGTCTATTTTGTAATAGGTTTTCCAGTTATTTCTAACATTTCCAAGTCTTGGTTTATGCGGTATTTCGGGTGTTTTTTCTAGCAAAATATTCATCCAATATTCAATTGGTTTACCATTGTTTTGTTTTGCTAGAATAGCTTTTAGTACTTTGGGTTTGATTTTCCCCATTTGGTATAGTTTTCTATACTCATACAAACTCAAACAGGTTTTGTAACCCAAGCTGTTGTATGCATCTCGGCAAGCTTCAAAGAAATTTCTATCTTGAAAAGCGTGTAAGGTGTTATGATGTATAAAATCTTTTAATGGCGCTTGTGCTGGCAAGAAATGAGCCAACTCGTGTAATACTTCGCGTTCATCAAAAGAATCATTCTTTCGATTCATAAATTCATAAAATTAAAGGTTGATATTAAAACTGCAAGACGTGCAGATTTTAAATCAGTAATTTTCTAAACTTAATATACAAAGGATTGGCTCTTTGGCCAATAAATACAGGCTGTTGATTGACTGCTAAATATTGAGTTCCACGAATTGCCGAGAATTCAATGGGGTTATTTTTTAAAAAGACGAAGCTTTGTCCTTCAAAATCATCTTGTGATTCAAGCGCTTCGTTTTCCTCAAACGAAAAATTTGCAAATGGATTTACTTGCTTAGTATCTTCTTTGTGAATTTGTTGCCCAACAAAATTGGAGTTTACAGGAGGCTTTGCACCTGAAAGCATTACTATTGTCAGCAACATCATGCCCAGAAATGAAATTCTAGAAAGACGGGTCAACAAAAAATTAAGCGAATGCATGGTGCGAATTTAAAGCATAAATCCTTATCGCTTTAAAAAATTATGCGATTCAATGTCTTGATGAAGTAAAATTAATTTTTTTATAAGGTTTTCCCTTATCCTTTTCTAGCAATTACTTTAAGGGCGGCTTCAACAATATTCTCTGACTCAAGCCCGTATTTTTTCATCAATTCGTTGGGTGTTCCGCTTTCACCAAAACTATCGTTCACACCCACCATTTCAACAGGTAATGGTATTGTAGAAGCCAATAATTGGCAAATGCTATCTCCCAATCCCCCGTTCAATTGATGCTCTTCAGCAGTTACAACACAACGTGTTTTAGAAACAGATGTAAGAATAGCCTCTTTGTCTAGGGGTTTGATGGTATGGATGTTGATGATTTCAGCTGATATTCCTTGTTCAGCCAATTTGTGTCCAGCTTCAATTGCTTTCCAAACCAAATGACCAGTTGCAAAAATACTGATATCTGTCCCTTCGTTCAACATCAAGGCCTTTCCAATAATGAAAGGTTCGGAAGTAGATGTGAAATTAGGAATTGCAGGCCTTCCAAACCTTAAATAAACAGGTCCTTCGTGGTCGGCAATGGCAATGGTTGCCATTTTTGTTTGGTTGAAATCACAAGGATTGATAACGGTCATGCCAGGTAACATTTTCATCAACCCAATATCTTCTAAAATTTGATGAGTTGCACCGTCTTCACCCAAGGTAATTCCAGCATGAGAAGCACATATCTTTACATTTTTACCCGAATAGGCAATTGATTGTCTAATTTGGTCATAAACCCTACCCGTACTAAAATTTGCAAAAGTTCCAGTAAAGGGAATGTACCCACCAATGGTCATACCTGCAGCCACACCCATCATGTTTGCTTCTGCAATTCCAACCTGAAAAAAGCGCTCAGGAAATTCTTTTTGAAAGGCATCCATTTTGAGCGAACCTGTTAAATCAGCACAAAGTGCAACAACTTTGGGGTTTCTCTTGCCCAGTTCTAAAAGGCCTTCACCGAATCCGCTTCTTGTGTCTTTTGTGTTTTGAATTTCAAAGTGCTTCATGTTGTATAGGTTAGTTGAGTATTAAATTGGTTGCTTGTCCACTGTTAATTTTAAATCCTCTTTCAAAAGTGTTTGCACTTTTATAGCTCGATTTAGAACGGTATATAATTTTATAATCTCCAGGTTGTATCACAAACTGATGAACTCTTTTGTCTGATGGAATTCTGCAAACCCAAGTAAGTTCACCTCGTATTTGTTGGTAAATATCAGCATAAAAATCTTGAACCTGATAATTGACAATTAGTTTGCCTGGCTGTGGCAGTTGAATAGTTGTTGTGGTACTTTGGTCTACAGACACATTTTTGAAAATCATTTTTGGTAAAGACATTACCTCAACATCATATTTACCAACGATGTATTTCTCTTTTACCGCTGCATCTTGTATGTTTAAAATTAAGCAAGCGCCAGCCTGTTTTACAATGGCTTGTAAATTGCTGTAATTGGTTAAACCATCAACCCGAATAGCAAGTTCTCCTTGTGGGGCATCTGCAGCAATGATGGTATGCTTTCCTGGAACCAATTCAATATTTTCTTTGACAACAGGAGGCAAGGTATGTACTACCATTTTATACCGATAAATAGGGTCTAATAGCACGGTATCAGGATTGCCTCGCTCGTTAATGGTATGGATATAATTGTTTAACAGCATGCCACTGTGCATGTCGTAAAAGCTCATGTTTACATTGGTTTCAGAGGCTTTGTTGTTGATGTCTAATAGATTGATTTGCGCAGTAGTATTGTTAAGCGCCTGAGAAATGACCACGTTCAACACCGTACTAAATGATTCTTCACTGTTTGCATCGTAATACCTGCCCACACAATCAAATGCTTTCTTAAAATCTTCTGTTGAACCCAATCCAATAATGAAAGGTTTTAATATGATTCCTTTGCTCTGAAGTGCTTCAGATACGGCGCAAGGGTCGCCTTGGCATTCTTCAATTCCATCAGTAATTAAAATGATCACATTTCTGCTGTTTTCATTTTGAGGAAAATCGGATGCTGCTTGTAAGAGTGAATGAGCAATTAAGGTAGTCCCTTTTGGGGTAATATTTTGTATTTTTTTGATAATGTCTTGATGGTTATCGGGTCTGAAAGGAACCTCTAAGCGAGTATCCTTACAGTTTCTTGCTCCGGGCGGGGAGGTGTGTCCATAAACCCTTAAAGCAATTTCAAGATTTTTTTCCTTGGCAAGACTATCAATGCTCCTTGACAGTAGTTTTTTTGCCACATTGATTCTTGTATCGCTGCCTAGTTTGGCATACATGCTGCCGCTGGCATCTAATAAAAATAAAATTCTAGTCGTTTGTTTTTTAGTTGATTTTTGAGCAAAAGAAATGACACTAAAGCCCAACAAACAATAGCTTAAAAATACAATCCCAAGAATAAAATTTTTATTAATCACAATCAATCAAATAAATGGCTTAATAATCACCGAAAGTTTCAGGCAATTGTGAAAGCGCATTTTCTAGCTCTTGATCGTTTGGCGCAACACCATGCCATTTGTGGCTTCCCATCATAAAATCTACCGGATATCCCATTTCTGTTTTCATGACAATAAAAATGGGTTGACCTTTTCCTGTATGGCCCTTGGCTTCTGCCATTGTTTTTAAAATGGATTCTTGGTGATGTCCGTCCATTTCTAAGACCAGCCAGCCAAAAGCTTTTAATTTATCAGCGATATCGTGCCCAATGCCTAAAACTTCTTTTGTTGAACCATCAATTTGTTGGCCGTTGAAGTCAATGGTAACAATTAAGTTGTCAATTTTATGGTGAGCGGCAAACATAAATGCCTCCCAGTTTTGTCCTTCTTCAATTTCACCATCACCCATCAAGGCGTAAACAAGTTTATTGTCCTTGTTTAGTTTCTTTGACAATGCTGCTCCTGCTGCAACAGATATTCCTTGACCCAAAGAACCCGATGCAACACGGATACCTGGGAGGTGTTCGTGAGTAGTTGGATGTCCCTGTAAGCGGGTATTGATTCTTCTAAAACTTGCCAATTCTGGAATTGGAAAATAGCCAACACGAGCTAAAACACTATAAAATACTGGAGAAATATGCCCATTCGACAAAAAGAACAAATCTTCATTTACTCCATTCATATCAAAGCTTGGATTGTGATCCATGATATTGAAATAAAGAGCGGTTAAAAAATCGGCACAACCCAAACTACCTCCTGGATGACCACTTTTGCAACCATGTACCATTCTTAATACATCTCTTCTCACTTGACTTGACATCTGTGAGAGTTCTTGAGCCGAAAATTTGTTCATGAAATCTAAATTTGAGAACAAATGTAAAAAAGCCCATCAAACATTTAATTTATTTTTATTAGCCCTGTGTGGAAATCGACTACTTTACTTGTGAATCATTAATATTGTAAATACCATTTTGGGATAAACACTCAACACATGCAAAAAGAAATTCAGCTTACCATCAGCCCTGATGAGCAGTTCAATAACGAGGCAATCTTAAATAGAATTCAAAACAATTTTGGATACCAAATTTCTGAAATAAAAGGATTTACGATACTGAGAAAAAGTATTGATGCTAGAAGAGCCCCTATTCGAATTAATTTAAGCCTATTGGTTTTTATCGATGAGACACCATCGGAACCTCCAATTGAAATTGATTTTAAGAAGGTAAACAATGCCCCAGAAATTGCAATTATAGGAGCGGGTCCAGCTGGATTGTTTGCTGCTTTAAAGTGCATAGAGCTGGGTTTAAAGCCCATCGTTTTTGAGAGGGGCAAAGATGTACAAATGAGAAGAAGGGATTTGGCAAACATCACTAAAAATAATTTGGTCAACCCTGAAAGTAATTATTGTTTTGGAGAAGGTGGCGCTGGAACTTATAGCGACGGAAAATTGTATACAAGAAGTAGCAAAAGGGGGGATGTAAAAAGAATTCTTCAATTGCTGGTTTACCATGGTGCAAACCCCGAAATACTATACGAAGCCCACCCACATATTGGAACCAATAAACTGCCAGGCATCATCACCAATATTCGCAAGACCATTGAAAATGCTGGGGGTATCATTTCTTTTAATTCAAAATTAACAGCCTTTGAAATAGAGGGGAATGCCATGAAAGGCATTTATATCAACCATCAGTTTCATGCTTTTAAACAGGTTGTATTGGCAACAGGCCATTCTGCGCGGGATGTTTTTGAATTGCTTCAAAGACAACATATTTTAATTGAAGCAAAACCCTTCGCATTGGGTGTAAGGGTTGAGCATCCACAAGAACTCATCGACCAAATCCAATACAAATGCAAGGGGACAAGAAGTGAATTTTTACCAGCAGCCAGTTATAGTTTAGTGCAACAAGTAGCTGGTAGGGGTGTGTTTTCTTTTTGCATGTGTCCTGGGGGAATCATAGCCCCTGCCATGACATCACCTGGTGAAATTGTGGTAAATGGCTGGAGCCCTAGTAAAAGAAACAATCCTTATGCAAACAGTGGTATTGTGGCTTCGGTTGAATTAAAAGACCTAGCCAAATTTCAAAAACATGGACCCTTGGCAGGTATGTATTACCAGCAAGAAGTAGAGCAAAACTGCTTTGAACAAGCAGAAAAGAGCTTGAAAGCACCCGCTCAACGCTTGCTAGATTTTGTACAAGGCAAAACATCTTCTAGTTTGCCCGCTCACTCTTATTTACCAGGTAGTGTGAGCAGAAACTTAAATGAAATATTGCCACCTGAAATTGCCAAAAGTTTACAAGGTGCATTCAAGGTATTTGGAGAAAAAATGAAAGGCTATTTGAGCAATGATGCCCTCATTTTAGGAACAGAATCCAGAACCTCTTCACCGGTAAGAATTCCAAGAGACAAGCTCAGCTATGAACATGTTGAAATAAGAGGTTTGTATCCTTGTGCAGAAGGAGCGGGTTATGCGGGTGGTATTGTCTCTGCAGCCATGGATGGCGAGAATGTTGCAAGCGCACTTTGCCAAAAACTTGAAAACAAGTTATAAGTTTTGTTGTTGTTTCTTTTGTGAACAACAATTTACTCATCATCATTTTTTGTTTAACCTTATTTGCTTGTCAGCAATCAAATAAAGTTCAACAAAGCTCAAATTTAAACCCAATGAACCCACACAATATAATAGATGAAACGCATCAGTTTCAAGTCAACAAAACCACAAACGAGTGGAAGCAAGTATTAGACGAATCCAGCTTCCAAATTTTAAGGAACAAAGCAACCGAAAGACCTTTTACAAGTCCACTTGAAAGCAATTTTGATTCAGGTGAATATGTATGTGCAGGATGTGGCGAAATGCTCTTCAAAAGCAATCAAAAATTTGATAGTGGATGCGGCTGGCCAAGTTTTTTTGATGCTGCAAACAAAGAAGCAATTGTAACGTCTGTAGACTTATCGCATGGCATGCAAAGGCTCGAGATTATGTGTAGCAAGTGCGGAGGTCATTTGGGTCATTTATTTAATGATGGCCCTCAAGAAAAGGGTGGCTTGAGGTATTGTGTAAATGGCAAAAGCCTCAATTTTAAGCCTCAAAAATAGCTTGGTCCATAAAATTAATATTTGTATGGCGATAAAAGATATTTTCGCATCTTTGTTGTAATTAAAGAAGAAATATAGATGATTAAGTTTTTGCTCTACTCTTTTTTGTTTTATTTTTTATTTCGCTTTCTGTTTGGGGGTATGTTCAAGATTAAAGTTTACAACCATGTAAACCATCACCATTACCCACCAAATGATGCCAATAAAAAACCTGAAGGAACAATTACAATTGACAAAAATGTTGAAAAAAACAAATCCTCAAATGGCAATCAAATTGGAGAATATGTTGATTTCGAGGAAGTGAAAGAAAAATGATAGAGAAGAAAATTAGATCCATCCTGTTAAAAACACTTGGTTTTGAAAAATACCTTGAACTGGTAAGCGCTACATACATTAGGCTCATTGGTTTGGGTTTAATGAAGAAAAAGTATCCTGAGTTGTTTTATTTAGAGCAGTTGATCCAACCCAATTTTGTTTGTATAGATATTGGCGCAAATGTTGGCTATTATTCAGTTTTGCTTTCTAAATTTGCAGGTAAATCGGGTCATGTGTATGCGGTTGAACCTGTACCTATGTTTTCAAGAATATTTCTAAAAAACGTTGGCAAATTTGCATTGAATAACATTACGCTTTATCAGTGTGCATTGGGTCCAGAAGAGAAAGAAATCACACTTGAAACACCCATTATGGACGGTGTTTTTAGACATGGATTAACCAAAATTGTTGATACCCAAAACAACAATGCGGTTCAGTACAAAGCGCAAATGCTGGTTCCTGACAAGCTTTTTAAAGATTTAACCCGATTAGATTATATCAAATGTGATGTTGAAGGCTATGAGATTGCCCTGATGCCTGAAATGAAAAACACCATTGAAAAATTCAAACCTACAATTCAAATTGAATTGAGTTCTCAAGAAAACAAAAGCATCATCCATCAATTGTTTTCAAGCATGGGTTACACCGCTTTTGTATTGAAGGAATCAAACCTTAAACCACTTCAATTTGAAGCTTATATGGCAGATGATTCGGGTGATTATTATTTTAAAATTGCTTAAATAAATTTAGCAATTACTACCAATCGTCTTCGTCAACCAATTTGGGCTCTCTCATGGCTGAGGTGAAGCTTTTGATCAAGGAATTGATATCTCTGTCAGCAGCCCTAAGAACGGCGTCATAAACACGCACATTTACATTGCTTGAATTATAAAATTCAAAGTAGTTTCTGGTTGGCTTGTCTCCTGAAGAAGGTTTTAAAGACTCGTGAACCAAGTTGGTGATTTGGTATTTGTATCTTCCTTCTTTGATGTAAAAAGTTAGGCGCATTTCATACCTGCCATTTAATTTTTTACTATACTTACTGGTGTAAGAATAAGCGGGTATGCTGGCTAAATAAACCAATTTTTGGTTTCTTTTGTCTAATTCTGGTTTGATTTCTTTACCAAATGTTTTCCCTGCCCAGTTTTTAGCCCTTAGGTATAATGAGTCAGTTCCACTTTCTTCTTGTTCCACAACTCCTGAATAGGTAATTAAATTGGTAATGCTGTCAATATTTAAAACCACACGTTCGTAGGGTCTTAATTCAGGAGCCAATTGTTTGGGCTCCTCAGTTGTTGTTGTTTCAACAGCTTGTGAGTCGCTTACGCTTGTAGAATCAGCCGTATAGCTAAAGTCATATCCTGGTGAGGCTGGGTCTTGCACCTGTGCCATCACACTTTTTGAAAGAAACAAGCAAATACAAATTGCTGCAAATACTATTTTGTTGGTTCTCATCAGCTGGTTTATTTAAGTAACAATGAGGGTTTCAAAAATATAAAAACTACAATAATATCAAAGCCCTAGATTAAACTACTCGAAAATATATTATAATTTACTTGTTATTTACCTTTGGTCCTAAGCCATTTTTCTTTAGCGCATTCCAATAATCACGGCCATAAGCCACAAAAATCTCTTCTCCAGGCTTGATGTTTCTGCTAGCAACTATATAGGCTTTATTTTTAATGACTTCGTACCTACAATTGTTGCGTATACCCGGAATTCTTGAAAAACCAGCCGCATCATTTGCATACCTGGCCAATGCCTTTAAATCATATTGGGCATCAATGCATCTTTTTTCTGAGATGAAAAAATAGTAGCCCCCAAAACCCTCTTGTTCTTCGTTTCTCTTTTGACAGGTTTTCCAAGTAACAATTTCACCAGTGTATTCAATAACAATCTCCCCCTTTTTAATTGCGGTTTTGGTAAACAGTCCTTTTCCTGAGTCAGGAATCGTTGAAGGTTTTACTTGTAAGCTCATGTCAACAAAGGTATGAAGAAACAAAATCAACATATAAAAATTATTCTTCATTCAGCTGTCTATTTTTAGGACGAAAGTAGTTTTTAGTGGATTGTTTTAGCAATGAAACCTCAAAGCCATCAAATACATTCGTATGCATGACACCTAGCATTATTTTAGTTTGTATTGCGCTCTATTTTGTAGGCTTATTAAGCATTTCATGGTTTACAGCTAAAGAGAGCAACAATGAATCATATTTTACAGGAAACCACCAGTCTCCTTGGTATGTGGTTGCTTTTGGTATGATTGGTGATTCGCTTTCGGGGGTTACTTTTATTTCATTGCCAGGAACAATCTTAACGGGACAGTTTGGCTATTTACAAATGGTATTCGGGTATGTTTTAGGCTATTTTGTAATTGCAAAATTGTTACTGCCACTTTATTACAAATTAAACCTAACCTCTATTTATTCTTATTTAAATGAAAGGTTTGGAAGCAATAGTCAGAAAACAGGCTCATTTTATTTTTTAATTTCACGCATCATTGGTGCGGCTTTGCGTCTTTATTTGGCGGCCAGCGTACTCCAAATTTTTGTGTTCGATAATTGGGGAATTCCCTTCGAAGTTTCAGTTGCACTCATCATTTTATTGATGCTAGTTTATACTTATAGAGGCGGAATCAAAACCCTTGTTTGGACAGATTTATTTCAGTCTGGATTTTTGTTATTGGCGGTAATACTTTCAATCTATACCATTTATCAGCAACTGGATTGGGGCTTTTTTGATGGCGTAAAACAAATCACCAATAGCAATTATTCAACAGTCTTTTTTACAGATTGGCATGAAAAAAATTACTTCTTCAAGCAGTTCATCAGTGGTGCTTTCATCACCATTGTTATGACGGGTTTAGACCAAAACATGATGCAAAAAAACTTGAGCTGTAAGAGTTTACCAGAAGCCCAAAAGAACATGTATTCGTTTGGTGCAATTGTATTGTTGGTGAATGTATTTTTCTTGTCTTTAGGTGCTTTGATTTATTTGTATGTGCAAGCAAAAGGAATTGCTTTGCCAATGAACGAAATCACCCATCAAGTTCAAACAGATAAAGTATTTCCAATGCTAGCTTTGAACCATTTGGGTTTATTTGCAGCCTTGGTTTTTATTATTGGTTTAACGGCAGCCACCTTCAACAGTGCCGACAGTGTTTTAACAACTTTGACCACCTCTTTTTGTATTGACTTTTTAGGATTTGAAACCAATCTAAACATTTCAGAAAAAAAGAAAACCTATTTACGGCACATCGTGCATGTGGTATTTGCCATTATCTTATGGGTAGCCATTGTTTTGAGTATGCAATTGAATCAAAGCTCGGTGTTGGATGCCATTTTTACGATTGCAGCTTATACTTATGGTCCTTTGTTGGGCTTATTTGCCTTTGGCTTGTTTTCAAAGCAATTTGTAAACGACAAATGGGTTCCATTGGTATCTGTGTTTCCTCCCATGATCTGTTATGTGATGTACAAGAATTCTGCTCATTGGTTTTCGGGCTACAAGTTTGGATACGAGCTCTTGCTTTTAAACGGCATACTCATGTATGCTTTTCTTTATGTTATCAGCAAAAAAAACAGGCCTACCCATTGAGCAAGCCTGTTTCCTATATTCGATAAAAGCTTATTTTAATTTGAAAGCCTTCTTTACTTTGTCAACGTAATCAAGTTTTTCCCAAGTAAACAATTCAACTTTTCTGCTTACTTCTTTTCCGTCTGGACCTTTGAACTTAATGGTTTTGATTTCGTTCTTTCTTCCCATGTGTCCATAAGCAGCAGTTTCGCTGTAAATTGGATTGCGGAGTTTCAAACGGGTTTCAATTCCGTAAGGTGTCATGTCAAATATTTTACCAACTATTTTGGCAATTTCTCCATCACTCATTTTTACTTTAGAAGTACCATACGTATCGATGAAAATTCCCATAGGGTCTTTTACACCAATGGCATAGCTTACTTGAACCAATACTTCTTTACACAAACCAGCAGCTACTAAGTTTTTAGCAATATGTCTGGTTGCATAAGCAGCAGAGCGGTCAACTTTTGATGGGTCTTTACCTGAGAATGCACCACCACCGTGTGCACCTTTTCCACCATAAGTATCTACGATGATTTTTCTTCCAGTTAAACCGGTATCACCATGAGGTCCACCAATTACAAACTTTCCAGTTGGGTTGATATGGTAATTGATTTTGTCGTTGAACAAATGCGCAAATTTTTTGTATTTGGCCTTTACTCTTGGAATCAAAATTTTAACAATATCTGATTTAATTTTTTCCAACATTTTAGCTTCAGTTCCAAAATCATCATGTTGTGTTGATACCACAATAGAATCAATTCTTACAGGCACATTGTCGTCACTGTACTCTAAAGTAACTTGGCTTTTTGCATCTGGTCTTAAATATTTGATTTGCTTGTTTTCTCTTCTCAAAGCAGCCAATTCAATCAAAATTTTATGAGCCAAGTCTAAAGCCAATGGCATGTAATCTTCTGTTTCGTTGGTGGCATAACCAAACATCATCCCTTGGTCACCAGCACCTTGGTCTTGTTTTTTCTTGCGCTCCACACCTTGGTTGATATCTGCCGATTGCTCGTGAATTGCAGATAAAATACCACATGAGTTTGCTTCAAACATGTACTCGCTTTTGGTATAACCAATTTTTCTGATTACACCTCTAGCAATTTCTTGCACATCTAAATAAGCTTTAGATTTTACCTCACCAGCCAAAATTACCTGTCCGGTTGTAACAAGGGTTTCACACGCAACTTTTGAATCTGGGTCAAAAGCTAAAAAATTGTCGATGAGCGCATCAGAAATCTGATCCGCAACTTTGTCGGGGTGACCTTCACTAACCGACTCTGAAGTGAATAAATAAGGCATATTTTTTATTATTTCTATTTAGTGCATCGAATACCCGCACAAACCTTGGTCAAAGGGCTTTGAACATTTTGACACGCAGTCCGCATTGTTTTACCACCGTGGTGTTCTTTCTCGGTTGGCATTCCTTTTGGGGAATTCTGAATGCAGTGCAAAAGTAGTTGATTCTATTAAAAAACAAAGTATAATCAATTTTTAGTAACCCAAATTCGGTGCCAACCATTTTTCAATCACATCAAGAGCCAGGCCTTTTCTTTTTGCATAATCTTCAACTTGGTCTTTTTGAATTTTACCCAATCCAAAATACTTTGCTTCAGGATGTGAGAAATAGTAGCCACAAACCGCCGCTGTTGGATACATGGCATAACTATCAGTTAAACTTAAACCAGTGGCATTTTCTGCATCTAACAAAGAAAAAAGTGTGCTTTTTTCTGTATGGTCTGGGCAGGCTGGGTATCCTGGAGCAGGTCTAATGCCTTGGTAGGCCTCTTTGATCAAGTCAGTCTTGCTCAAGTTTTCATTGGGCGCATAAGGCCAGAGTTCTGTTCTTACCAATTCGTGCATGTATTCTGCCAATGCTTCTGCCAAACGGTCGGCAATGGCTTTCACCATAATGCTATGGTAATCGTCATGGTCTGCTTCAAAAGCCGCTACCAGCTTTTCAATACCAATGCCCGCAGTAACAGCAAAACCACCCATGTAGTCGGTAGTATTTTCTGCAACAAAATCAGCCAAACAATTGTATTGTTGACCACTTGCTTTTTCGTTTTGTTGTCTTAAAAAATGCAAAGTTGTTGTGGTTCCATCAAGCTCAAGTTTTACATCATCCCCTTGTCTGTTTGCAGGCCAGAAACCCACTACTGCATTTGCTTGCAGGCTTTTTTCTGCAATGATTTGATTGAGCAAAAGATTGGCATCTTCAAACAATTTAGTTGCTTCTTTTCCTACCACTTCATCGTTTAAAATTTGAGGATATTTACCCGCCAATTCCCATGTTTGAAAAAATGGAGTCCAATCGATGTATGCTTTCAGCATTTCAAGGTCAATGTGCGGAAAAACCTTGGTGCCTGTAAAGCTTGGTTTTAAAATGTTTTTTGCATCAACTTTTACATCAAAATTTCTAGCTTGATTTATACTGAGGTATTTTTTCTCTCTTTGTCTGCTGGCATATTCTTCGCGGTATTTGGCATAATCTTCTTTGATGTTTTGGTGAAACAGTGGACCTGCCACTTTTCCAATCAATTTTTGAACAACCGGTACGCTTTTACTTGCATCAACAACATGCACTACTGAGCCACTGTAATGTGGATCTATTTTAACGGCTGTGTGAACCCTGCTGGTGGTAGCGCCACCAATTAACAGAGGTGTTTTGAGCCCAGCTCTTTCCATTTCTTTGGCCACTCCAACCATTTCATCCAAACTAGGTGTAATCAAACCACTCAAACCAATTACATCTACGTTTTCTTCAATGGCTTTGGCAATGATTTTTTCGGTAGGAACCATCACCCCCATATCTATGATGTCAAAATTGTTACAGGCAAGCACTACACCAACAATGTTTTTGCCAATATCGTGCACATCACCCTTTACCGTTGCCATTAAAACTTTTCCCTGCGAATTGCTGGTTCGACCACTTTTCAGTTTTTCTTCTTCCATGAAAGGCATCAAATAAGCTACTGCCTTTTTCATCACCCTGGCGCTTTTAACCACTTGTGGTAAAAACATTTTACCGGAGCCAAACAAATCGCCAACCACATTCATGCCAGCCATTAACGGCCCTTCAATCACTTCTAGCGGTCTGCTAAATTGTTGTCTGGCTTCTTCAGTATCGGTATCAATAAAATCAACAATGCCCTTTACCAATGCATAACTCAAACGTTCTTCAACGGGTTTGCTTCTCCATGCCTCATCTACTTTTTCTGTTTTCCCCTTTTGTTTAACAGTTTCAGCAAAGGTCAATAAGCGTTCTGTTGCATCTGCTCTTCTGTTCAACAAAACATCCTCAACATGTTCCAATAAGTCTTTCGGAATATCATCGTAAACCTCTAACATACTTGGGTTCACAATTCCCATATCCATTCCATGTTGAATGGCATGGTATAAAAACGCAGCATGCATGGCTTCTCTTACTGTATTGTTTCCTCTAAAAGAGAATGAAACATTAGAAACGCCACCACTCACATGGGCACCCGCCAAGTTTTCACGAATCCATTTGGTTGCGCTGAAAAAGTCTACAGCATTGTTGTTGTGTTCTTCCATTCCTGTGGCAACAGGAAAAATATTGGGGTCAAAAATAATATCACCCGGAAAGAAGCCAACGGTATCCACCAAAATACGGTAAGCCCTTTCGCAAATTTCTATTCTTCTTTCATAAGTATCAGCCTGTCCTTGCTCATCAAATGCCATTACAATTACAGCAGCACCATAGCGTTTGATAAGTTTGGCTTGGTATATAAATTCTTCTTCTCCCGCTTTCAACGAAATGGAATTGACTACACATTTCCCTTGAACCACCTTTAATCCCGCTTCTATGATGGGCCATTTAGAAGAATCTATCATTACTGGAACCCTTGCTATGTCTGGTTCTGCTGCAACTAAATTCAAAAAGCGAGTCATGGCTTCAACCCCATCTAACATGCCTTCATCCATGTTTACGTCGATGATTTGTGCACCGCCTTCTACTTGCTCTCTAGCAACCGCTATGGCTTCGTCATAGTTTCCTTCTTTAATTAATCGAAGAAATTTTGCTGAACCCGTTACATTGGTTCTTTCACCTACGTTCACAAAGTTTGATTCTGGAGTTACCACCAAGGGCTCCAAACCGGAAAGCTTTAATGTATAATCTTTTTTCATGAATGTTAGTTGTTGTCTGTTGACTGTGATTTTTCGAGTGGTCTAGGCGCATACTTTGCAGCCACTTCAGCAATGGCTTTGATATGATCGGGTGTAGTTCCGCAGCATCCACCAATAATGTTTACCAATCCATCTTTTAAAAAGACTTCAATTTGTTCGGCCATGTATGCTGGGCTTTCATCGTATTGACCCATTTCATTAGGTAAGCCCGCATTTGGATGCGCGCTGACATGAAATTCAGATTTATTTGAAAGTATTTGTAAATAAGGTCTTAAAGCTGCAGCACCCAAAGCACAATTCAAACCAATGCTCAACAGTGGAATATGTGAAACAGAAATTAAAAAGGCCTCTGTAGTTTGTCCTGAGAGTGTTCGGCCCGAAGCATCCGTGATGGTTCCACTCACCATCATTGGAATACGGGTATTTAATTCATCAAATACTTCTTCAATGGCAAACAGAGCAGCTTTGGCGTTGAGTGTATCAAATATGGTTTCAACCAACAACAAATCTACCCCACCTGCCATTAAAGCTTTAACTTGTTGTTTGTAGGCTGTTACCAATTGGTCGTAGTTGACAGCTCTGTATCCGGGGTCATTTACATCTGGCGAAAGCGAAGCGGTTCTATTGGTAGGTCCAATTGAACCTGCTACAAACCTTGGTTTATCGGGGTTTTGTGCAGTGAATTCGTCGGCTACTTCTTTTGCAATTTTAGCTGATTGGTAATTCAATTCATCAACCAAATGTTCAAGATGGTAATCGGCTTGAGCAATGGTTGTTCCGCTGAAGGTATTGGTTTCACAAATATCTGCACCCGCTTCAAAGTATTGCCTATGTATGTCTTTGATGATTTCTGGTCTGGTAATGGAAAGCAAGTCGTTATTACCCTTCAAAGGATGCGGATGATTTGCTAAATCAGCATTTCTAAAATCTTGTTCTTCTAGGTGATGGCGTTGAATCATGGTGCCCATTGCTCCGTCCAAAACCAAAATGCGTTTTGCTAATAGTTGTTCAATTTTCATGTTTAATTTTTAACAACTTATTCCGGAAAGCCAAGCAGAATTGGGGTTCATTACCCCTTCTTTAGCTTATCAGCTCCTAATACTAGGATAGGTATTGGCACTATTGACTATGGTCAACTTGCCAAGACATCACAGGGCCCAATCCCTCCGTCTTTCTGGATAAGTACTGCAAAGATGCTTTTTATTTTATAGAAACCAATATGCATCAACAAAAATTACAGCAACTTAAAAGTTTGGATTAGACCAAACAACCCAATATAAAAACCAACTAATTTGAAACTTTATTTATCATTTTCAAGGGATTACGAAATATTGTCGTATCTTTGCCGCTCATTTTTAATAAAGTACTTTGAAAAATTTTAGTGATTTGGGCGTAGACACGCTCATCCTGAATGCGATTCAGGAATTGGGGTTTGAGAACCCTACAGCCATCCAAGAACAGTCTATTCCTGTTTATTTGGAAACAGAGAGAGACATCTTGGGTTTAGCCCAGACGGGCACCGGAAAAACCGCCGCATTTGGCGTTCCGATTATTCAACTCATAGAGCCACAAAGTAAATTTGTACAAGCTCTAATTATTTGTCCTACCAGAGAACTTTGCGTTCAAATCAGCAAAGATTTAAATGCGTACGGAAAATTTAAACCAGGCATCAACATTGTATCTGTATACGGTGGAAGCAGCATTGAGCGTCAGGTTTCTGAACTTAAAAGAGGTGCTCAAATTGTTGTTGCAACACCAGGAAGACTGATGGACCTTATGGAGCGTAAAGCAGTTCAAATCAAACATGTAAAATATGTTGTATTGGATGAAGCTGACGAAATGCTCAATATGGGATTCGAAGAAGACGTAGAATTCATTTTAGGTCATACACCTGATGAAAAACGTGTTTGTTTGTTCAGTGCTACCATGCCAAAACAAATCAGAAACATTGCCAACAGGTACATGAAAGACCCTGTTGAACTTTCAGTAGGCAAAAGCAATTCGGGTAATGCCAACATTACACACCAGTATGCTACCATTCATGCAAAAGACAAGTACGCTGCCTTAAAACGTTTTGTAGATTTTAACAGCGACAACATTTATGCAATCATTTTCTGTAAAACCAAAAATGAAACCCAAGAAGTAAGCGACAAGCTGATCAAAGATGGTTACAATGCAGATTGTTTACACGGCGATTTAAGCCAAGCACAAAGAGAAAA
>Ga0209400_1000290_pt1 | contig 43636 bp, 45 predicted proteins | sample M_130807_EF_Meta_FD_187313 | JGI IMG/M metagenome (GOLD analysis project Ga0209400, IMG submission 187313) | Freshwater microbial communities from Lake Montjoie, Canada to study carbon cycling - M_130807_EF_MetaG (SPAdes) (version 2) | ecosystem: Environmental > Aquatic > Freshwater > Lake... | reverse complement strand
ATATGTGTCAGTTGTTCCTGAATTGTAATTTACGTCTTCAAAGATTTGACCACCTTTAGTTTGGTATCCTAAGAATTCTTTTGTTGATGTATAACCTGTTGAACCAAATTCACTAAAATCTTTATAAAATGTATATGATAATCCTGCAGGTGATTCAGTCCATGGCTGATTCATATTCCAAACCATTACGTTTTGTTGTTGAATTTCACAATTCAATTCAAATGAAAATACACCTCCATCATAGTAAGGTGTTGGTGTATAACTATCAAAATACGGTGTCATTCCTGATGGATAGAAAAACGCTCTACCTGTACCAGTAAATGAAGTAAAATTAGGTAATAGTCTATCAACTGTTATTGTACTACCTACCACGTTTTCAACTCTATAAGTTAAAATTGGATATGGGTATGTTAAATTGTTACCACAATTATTATTGTTGTTTAAATATAACACAACATACTGTCCAACTTGTGGTGTTCCTGTTACACTTGCATCACAGTTATTAACTGTTACTGTAAATGTGTTCCCACTTGTTAATGCAGATAAATTAAATTTATAATTTGCGGTTACAGTAAGTGCTGAACTTGTAAATGCACTGAACACTCCTGTTGAACCTGTAAAAAATCCTCTTGGTTCGGCTGTGTTGAAAATTGGTACAACTTGTGAATCTTGGAATGGAATACCAAATGTATTTGTTTCACCTGTTGAACTTGATAAGTAAGTAGGGTATTTGATTCCCATCTTATTACTTTGTGGTACTCCTGTATTATTTTGATAATTAAATTCAGGAACTAAAACTTGTAATGTTGTTAGATTACCACCGCTGATACAATCATAACAAACCTCACTATCACCTAACTGAAAATAAGCAACATTAAAGTTACCTTGAGAAATTTTTCTTCTTCCAACATCAGTTAGTTGGGTGTTTATTAGAGCGGTTGTATCTTTTATTATGTATGCCATTTTATATAAATATTGTTATTTGATTTATTGACCGTATTATTGTTGATACAATGTGTTTATTAATTGTTCAGTTTGTGGGGTTAAAACTTTAAATAATGTACAGTTATCACTAATTGATGGTCCGTTAAATCCAACATTAATTTTTTCATTTGCATCCACAATCGCAGCTCCACAATCTAATGTTCCAGCACCACTTGTAATTATTAATTGACTACCTGATGGTTTTGAAACACTACAAGCACAAATACTAACTGATTGTCCACCAAATAAATTATAATTGTTTTCAGTACCACCTGTACAGTTAACCCAGTTATATGTTAAAGTGTTAAGTCCAGGATTTTCAATAAAAAATGAACTACATGAACATATTGGTGTACCATTACTTATTTTAGTTATTGTTGATGTAACGGTACCTGATACTGTTAAACCTTTCTTTAATGTAATTGTAGGATATTGAACACTATGAGTTTTTAATATGGTTGGATACGGATAATTGTAATTGTATGGATTGGGTACAATTACCTGAGTTGAGGTTAAAGAATTTGATGTTGGTGATACAGTTGATGTACCTGAATATAATACAGGACTATATACTGTTGTTGCACTTCCCGGTTGTGACATTGAATCATTAACTGAGACATATAAAGGAATGTTAATTGTAACACCGTCAGGTAATTCAGGGCTAACTTTAATAACATAATCCAAGTTTTTAATTGTTTGATTACCATAATCTTGTTTTGTGAAATATGATTTGGCCTCCAATGATAATGTATATGTAACCTTTTTGGTTCCGGGTAAAATTGTAAATGTCCCTTGTACTTCAGTTCCACTACTATCCTTAACAAAGAATTGAGTATTGTTTTGTGGACATAAGTTATTAAACGTTGGTGATGGTTGGTAAGTACTGTTAAGTAATTTATATTGGTATCCACCTGAACCTCCATTGGCTTTAATTGTTACACTTCCATTACATGAACCCTCACAAGATTCATTAGTCGTTGTTAAGTCAAAACTTAATACAGGTGCTGATGGACATGCTCCTGATATTGCCGTCCATGTATTTAATGTTCCCTCTTCAATCCATCCACCTGTTGGGTCAAAGGTATCTGAAGGATTTTTTAAAGTATTACCTACTCTACCTAATACCAACCAATTGGTAAATGTGGTCGCCGTAACCCAAGAAATTGTAAATGCGGAACTTGAAGATGATGTTCCAGTATAGGCCGGTCTATCATTAACAAAATTATAAAACGTAAACGGATAGGCTTCAAATGGTGTACTGTTTGTGAATAAACAAATGTTAAGTGGATAATCCGGTAGTGGTATTGGTGGTGGGTCACACTCATCACAAGTATCAAATGGTCCCTCAGTCAAAACAGCTGTTGATAAGAAATTATTACCATTCAATGTCTCACCTGAATAAATAAAACAACCCAAATCTAAAGTAGAATCAGATGTTGTAAATTTATATATTCCTCCCTCAACAAAAGTTGTTGTTAGTCCTGTAAGATATAAATTATATTCATTGGCACAATCGGCAAATAAATCAACATAAAATTGTGTTGATTCAACAGTACATACCGTAGTTGCTGTATAATCACCATAGTAATCTACCGTAGTTGCGGTATATTCACCAGGTATTAAATTCTTAATATTTTGGTCTTTTAAACCATTACTCCAAGTAATTGAATACGGTGATGAACCACCCGTAATTGTTAAATAAATTCTACCGTCATTACTATCAGGTGTTGAGGCGTTTACTGAATAACATTCTACACCCAAAGGTAAAATTGTTGTTACACCACAGTCGTTATATATTATAGTTGACATTAGAATGTTTTAATTATTTCACAGTTATTGGTATCAATAATTTTAACACTAAAGGCAGTCATCGTATCATACGGTGATGGAACCTCAATGCTATATGGTAAATCAGAGTCGTTAATCGTTGCCAAATACACACAAGTAACCAATGTGGTATCACAGATATAAACATTATACCCTTGAGCTGCGTTGATTGAATTTATTGTTATTTGTCTTCCCATTTTTATTTAATTATGTACAAGAGCAATTAGCATGTACTGAGATTATTGATGTGGCTGTTGCACCTAATACAGTTCCAATAACTTCCCAACAACCTGAATATCCTGTTCCACTTAATTTTACAAAATCACCGATACTTATATTCAGTAAACCATTATTGGCAACCGCAACTTGAATATCTGATGTACAACTTTCTACTATGTATTTAGCAGGTCTTGGTGTCTTAGTTGGTGTTTGTGTAGGTGTCTTAGTTGGTGTAGGAGTTGGAGTTTTAGTTAAGGTAGGTGTGTTGGTTGGAGTAGATGTAGGTGTTTTAGTTGGTGTCTTAGTCATAGTAACCGATGGAGTTACTGTGACAGTTGGTGTTGGTGTTTGTGTAGGTGTCTTAGTTTGTGTAGGTGTCTTTGACGGTGATAAGTTTGGTGTTTTTGTAGGTGTTGCGGTTTTAGTTACCGTTGGTGTTACCGTTGGTGTTACAGTCTTAGTTGGTGTTACCGTTGGTGTTACAGTCTTAGTTGGGGTAACTGTTTTTGTCGGAGTTACCGTTGGTGTTACAGTCTTAGTTGGGGTAGGTGTTGGTGTTGAACCATTTTGACAACTTGCACAACTCGCATACGCCGCAATAATTGTATTAAGTGTTAATGTTGGACTTTGGTCATATACAATATCCAAATAAGTATAACATTTAGTTATTCCTGATACTTCAGCACTAAATGTTTGACCTGTATTTATAATTGTTTCACCTGAAGTTCTCATTGACTGATTCACATAATAAATTTCATTATCAGAACAATCTTGAATCTTACGAACAAATACACATTCGAATTCAGTGTCATTAATTGTATAGGTTGTTGAACCTGATATGTTAACATTTCTTTGTAAACTTGGTGTAGGTGTTACAGTTGGTGTAGGTGTTGGTGTAGGAGTTGTGTCTTCTACAGTAATGTCAGCATCAACAAATGCACAAGGATTTGGGCTTGGTGTTACACTAATTGTCGGTGTAGGAGTTAAACATGTAACAGTTGGTTCAGGTTCGTAATCACAATCAAAAAATGCATTGAAATTTACATTCAAACATACATTTGTTGTTGGTGTTGGCGTGGGTGTTGGACAAGGTCCTGTTGACCAAAATAAACTATCCAAGTCAGGACAGTTTGAAAAGCAAGGTGATTTACCAGCTAAAATACAAGTACCACCTAATGTTGCTCCCAAACACCATTTAGTTCCATCGTAAAAAACAGTACCTGATGTGGAACCTGTCCAATATGGTCTTCCATTATAAGTTCCACCTGATGTATAATTTCCATCATACATTGATGTTCCTGAAAAATTTGTATATAAACAAAATTCAGTATTACATAGTCCATAAACAGGTGTTGGACTTGGCGTTGGTGTTTGTGTTGGTGTTGGTTCAGGTGTTGGTGTTATTTGATTACAGTCGCCAATTACTGTAACAAACACACCATCAGGTACAATCACACTATATTCACATGCACATATATTTAATTCACTAAGTTCAGGTACAATTAAATTCTGATTATCACCATTACAATCTATATATGTTACAGTTGCAGGAAACTCCTCAGTATTATTAATTTGATACTCAATACAGTTACTTCCCGGTCCACAACAACTATAGTCGTCAGTACAAACCGAACAATTATCATATGGACCTGTTAAACCAACGATAACATATTTTTCACCAAAACCTGTCATTGGTATTACTTCGGCGCAACCTGTAAAACCACTTCCTGTGATATAATATACCTCACCAACATTTATAGTTCCAACATAATCATCAACAACAAAAATTTCATTCGGTGAACAACAAGCCCTGAATTGATAATCAGTAGGACCAGCTGTTACTGAAGGAGTAGGAGTATTGGAAGGTGTTAAAGTTGGTGTAACCGTTTTAGTTGGTGTTATAGTTGGCGTAACAGTATTGGTAGGAGTAACAGTATTGGTAGGAGTAACCGTTTTAGTTGGTGTGACCGTATTGGTTGGTGTTACTGTTGGTGTTACTGTTGGTGTGACTGTTTTTGTCGGAGTTACTGTTGGTGTTACGGTATTAGTTGGTGTTACGGTATTTGTAGGCGTAGGTGTAGGTGTTGGACAAACTTGTGAACAAGCATCGGTATATGATGTAACTAACCCCCTATGTGGTAAATTAGGATTAAAACATACAACATCATTAATACTACCGCCACTTACAAAAGTACCACAACAATCAGTATATGAACAAAGTATATTATCAACAGTACCTGAAACACAACAAGGATAAGCTGTTAAACAATCATTACAATTAGACCAAGAACCAGGTGTAGTAACACTTACTGTTGTTTGACCTGTCTGAACGTAAATTGTTGAGCCAGTCACTCCCGTAATATAGGATGCACATCCAACGAAAGCAAATGTTTGAGGGCTCGTTGTGGCTGTAGTCACAGAAAATCTCCATATTTCACCAACGGTTAATGGTCCATATGTATTTTCAAAAGCAAAATCACCTCTTCTAATACTAAAGGTACTGCCATCACAACAAGCTGAAAAAGTATAATAGCATCCATTTGGATTTGCGGCATCACATACTGGACAAGTGCTATATTGTTCACTTGAAAATGATTGTTCTGGAGGGTCTAAAGAACTAGTGGTGGTATAGTAATAACAACTGCCATCACCAGTATAAATTACAGTACTTACGTTTGCCACCCAAGTACCTGCGGTATCAATTTCAAATGTTCTATAAATTGGAGCACCAGACCCCAAAGGGTTACAACATTGATAAAAATACCTATTAACTAGTGCCATATTACATTATAAATAATCAAAAGTTTGTTTTTTATGATTCTTTTCTTAAAGAACCGTCATAAAAATCAAATCTGTCATGTTCGGTTGGTGTTAATAACAACAATCCTGGATTTATGTTACCTTTTTTAGTTTCCTGATAAATAAAACTCATCCAAGTTTGTTCAAAAGGTCTTGCCCATTTTGTTTCTAAAAACATTTTTTTATTACCATATTTTGTAACCACTTGTGGCCAATTACAATAATAAACATCACCCAAAGCATACGGTATATTTTTATACGAAAGTATTTTTTTAAAATTAGTTCTTGGTGCATTTGGGTCTAATCCCATCACAGGTAAATTTGGTTTGTTTGGCCAAAATTCTTCTCTAACATGTTGAGGTACGTTATACCATGACCATTGAGTTCCGTTATCACCATAAAACTCAGTGTAATTCATCTTTAAGAAATCAATGTCTTCTTTTTTAGTAATCTCTAATGAATTAATATATAAATTATTTACTGTTCTATTGAATCCGTTTTTACAAACTTCACCTTTCTTTGGATAAAAAAACATATCATCCTCAAAGAAAAAATAAAAATCAAAATTGTTTTCGTCGGCATGTTCGGCAATAAATTGTCTACCACCACAGATACCTAAATTATCTTTTTTAATATGTTCAAACCCAAACTCATTACATAACTCAATATATCTTTCAGTTGTTTCTAAATCTGATGAATTATCTAAAAGATATTTTTTTGGTTTATCCAAGAAATCCCTATCGTATTGAATCATAGACTCAATCAATGTTTCAAATTGTTTTGGACTATTAAATGTTATAACATAAAGAGCAGAATTATTAATGTTCAAATCTTTGTTTAATGATTTTTTACCCAATATATTTTTAACCTCGTATGTATCATTTTTTAAATCTTCACAGAACTTTGAAATTAATCCGTTACTTTCAATCTCAACATAATCAATCATATCACTATGTTTATATAACATAATACTAAAGATTGATTCTTCAGTACCCATGTATCCACTTTTTAATGTCTCGGATAATATGTTATAATAGATTCCATTAATATCTGAAAACACGTGTTTTGGTCCACCAAATAATCCACCTCTACAAACTAACTTAACGTCGTCACCTGCATATGAATTTATTTTAGGATATGAAAATCCATGAATTTCATTATTAGCCTCATATGGAAATGCAACAAATCCAAACTTATCAAAAACTTCAGGTAATTTATTTTGTATTTTATCGTGTGTAAAATATCCAGGGTGAATTGTGTTTGTAATACCAGCATCTATCCAATAAAGATGTTGTGAATTAAATTGGTCCATAATTCTTGCATCATTCATCAAGAACATTTTGGACATTACCAAAGGATTATACCATTCAAGTTTAGCCTGTGTTGAATCTTGTAACCAACCAGCTTGTCCGTACCAATCAGAATTATTTCTAATCTCTTGTATCTTATCATAAGGAACGGTTTGTTTAAACCATTCTTTGTCTCTTGTAATAAATTGTGTATTTGACCTATCTCTTCTTTCAAAAACAAATGATTCCAATTCTGGTTCACCGAAAATAATCATATTATTTTCAATCTGTAATAACTGGTCAAATTTATCTAAATAGTGTTGGAATGTTCTTGACCAACCTTCGGTTAATCCATCTCTATTAATATTCCAAAGTCCTGTTACAATTGTTACGTTACTCATATTTTAAATTTAATTATATGATGGAAAATATCTATCCTTGTTGCTTAAATTTGTTTGATTAAAAGTGCACGAATGGAATAAAAAATTTGAAAACCAAGAACATCCAAGCCGATATATTTTTTTTGATTTTGATATCAAATTCATTTCAAATGATATCTCTTTTAAGTATGAGACCAATTCGTCATCAGGTAATTCCAAACCTCTTATTTCATAATGCTCAGTAAAATCATACGAATTAACGAATAAATTAGAATATTTTTTATTATTAAAATATTTTTTGACTGATTCAAATGGTGTTAATAAACAAACTGTTTTGTCTAAATTATTTAAAATAATATTATCCATTTCTTTTTCAGATTGTTTTAAAACTTCTAATTGGTCTTGATATTCAAATGGTCTATAATGTATTATAATAATATCGTCTTTGAAGTTTTTTGATTTTTCCTCACAAAAAGACATAACTTCATCAGAAAACATATTAATTTTTGGTAAGTCGTCTCTTTTTTGCCAGTCATGATAGTCTTCAATGTTTTCAAGTCCATCAACTTTTTCGTCAACGTAAACATAATAAATTCTATCTTTGTTCAGGATGAGTTCACATTTATTTCTTTCTGAAAAATTTTCCTCGTGCGGATTAAAACCTGAAGTTGACAAAACAATATTATCAAATAAATCCATGTTAAAAATTTTTTTAATGAATTCTCTATTGTTATTATGTACTCTATAGTAATTAAGACCAAAATCAACATAAATTTTTACTGAATATCCTAATTTTTTCAAATATTCTTGTGTGTTATAAAATCTATATATAGAGTCATATATACTTCCAAAACCACAATTAAATCCACCTGTAATATATGCGTTCATATTAATAATTCATTATATCGTGCCAAACCATGTATAATGGTTTTGGTTTATTAAAACTTTCATTCCATAATTCAAAATGATATTGGTCATGTTCATTAGTTTGATAGATACCAAACATAAAAGGTAACATAATATCCTTGTTAATGTCGTGAGTTACTTTCATAATAACTTCCTCTGTACATAAAAAATTTTTATCTAATACTTTTTCACATGTCTCCCAAAAGTTTTGTAGGTATTTTCTGAACTCTTTTGTATCTCCACCTATCATCCCTCCGATTGGATACGGTGATTCAATAGGTATTGTTTGTATACCATATTGACTATAGGGATACCCTATTTGTGGTGAAGTACAACATAAAGTCGCTATTTTACCGTCACAAACATTATTTAATTTTTCAAATATACTTGTGTTTAAAAGTTTAGTAAAATCATATTGTGTTATTTCACAATCCGCCCAAACAGGTCTTTCAACACCAATATGAAATTTTTTATCACCATAAGGTACACAATACATCCAAGGAAAAATACCAGCATGTTGTAATCCACAATCTATCCAATATACCCTATCAAAACCGTCCAATTCTTGTTCAACAGCTTGGAATTTACCCCACATTATTTCAGGTCCTCTACCATTTAAATCACTATCAAAGTTTAAGTCTCTAACACGACTAATTTGATGGTGATATTTCATGTCAGATAATTCAAGTATTTTAATTTCTAAATTATTTAACTCATATTGATTTTTTAAATTAATCAATTCTTGTTCATTTTTTTTATGGGTGTAACAAATTATCGGTAAATCAATACCTTTGCAGTGACTAATTAATGAACCCAAATATCTTGTTTTAAGAACTTGTCTAGTTCCTTGATATGGATGTCCTTCAACATCCATCCAATAAGCTGTAACTATTTTTGATTTCATTAGAATCTTGTATGGAAATCCCCAAGTTTAGTGTAGAATGAAAAACAATTTTGAATTAAGTTAAAGTAACCCTGATAAGCATATTTCATTTCAGCCTCTAATGCTGAAATACCAATTTCAAAACCATCTGGATAATTTCTGATATCATTAGCAATACTATACCAAAGGAATTGTTCCCATCTTTGAACAAAGAATTTAAATTTCCAATTGTTTTTAAACACTAAAAATTGTTCGTTAACAACGTGTGCTTCATCCCATTTTGTATGTTCAAACACATCATAATCATAAAGTTTTTCACGGAAGAAACTTTGTTCAGGTTCTAATTTATGAGGTCCAATTGGTGCGGGTCTTTCAAATAAAAAGTCCAACCCATCTTTTTCCATGTAAGATAACATGTTTAATATTTTTTCTTCTGAAAATCCATCATACATTCTCCAATCACCATCGGTGAAAATAATATATTCTGGTTTTTCACCAGTTTCTTTTTCATATTCCAAAATATGTTTTAAAGATAAAACTTTTAAATTCAAATTAAAATTAAAACCTCCTCTTGAATCGTATAGTGGTGGATTAACTAATTTGGTATGGATTCTATCTCCTTGATTTTGTAACTCGGGATTATTTGTTGTAATAAAAAATTCACATTGTGTTGTATTATCCCTCATTTCTTTATAAAATTCGGGGGTAATTGTTTCGTAAGGTTCGTTAATAGCTAATGTTGTAAAGCAGTATTTCATAATTATAAATTTTTGTTAAAATATTTTATTGTTGATTCAGGAATTCCAATTCTTATTAGACTATCAAAAAAATTTACATTATTGTTATCAGTATTTAATGAATTATTGATATAAAAATCATCTTGTCCACCAATGTTACCTAAAAAAATATATCCTTTTGACTGTATTAATTCTCTACTTTCTTTTTTCCTTGTTTCAAAATTGGGTTCCCTTTCATCATCTATCTCAAAAAGAATTACATTGAATGTGTATTCATCAAAAGGGATTTTTTTTAAACACTCGTAAGTTAAATCTGGTGGTTCTAAATCCATTGATAGGAAATCAATTTTCTTGGGCGCGTTTAACTTTCTTAATAAATCCGAATAATCAATTTTAAGAGCGTCTTCTATAATTTGTTTTGATTTTCTTAAATCGGTCCATGTTTCACCATTGGGCTCAACAAAGTCATGAATATCAATTGATATTCCATCCCATCCAAATTCTTTCTCCAATAAGTAAGTGTTATTGATTGTTTTGGGATAACAACAACCGATATCCAAAAAAAATCCTTGTGTTTTATTGTTCAAATACTCTAACACTAAATTGTCTTGATTATTTTGTGAGTAACTTTTCATTTTTTATAAATTTAATTCTTTTAAAAATTCCAAACACTTTACACCACTTGGTTTGGTAGGTTCATCATTTTCATCAAGTTGCATTCCGATAAAAAATTCCTTATTGTTTCTTGGTATGTATGTTTCAGGTTTGTCAAAACCAAAATATAATAAATTGGATTTGTCAATATTTTTCATATATTGATGTAAAATTTCTTGGTCTGTTCCCCATCTTAAATCAGACGTATTAACGAATTGTATAAAGTGTTCTTCAAACTCACTTATCTTTCTTTTAATACCAAACAAACCACTTGGTACGGGTGCGTGCCACGGGTGGTCTCTGATAATAAAATAATCTTCATTACTTTGTTCCCATTTTCTAATGTATTGAACTTCTCTTTCAGATATTCTACTATCTAAATCTCTTACAATTGTTGGAATATCTTGTAAGAAGGATAAAAATCTCCAAAAATATGGAAAATGTATGGATTCTTTTTCACCTAATTTCATGTTGGAAACATCAATCATTGCAGCACCCATTTCGGTAAGTTTTTCAACATAACCTTGTAAGATATTTTCAGGGTGATAATAAATAACTGTTGTCCAATCAGGTAATAATTCTTTATTAATTACAATGTTTTTTTCAGCACCAATGTAATATTTTAAATCATAACCAAAAAGACTAAATGATATGTGTTTCATATTATTTAATAATTTTACTAAAAAAATCTAAAATGTAATCCTCATTAAAATAAATCGGTAATTTATTATCAACAAAAATTGGTTCTTCAAAATATGATTTTAATCTATCATTATCTTTATATAACTCATCTAAAAATTCTACTAAACTTTCAAAACTTTCAAATTTGTGACAGTTAATAAAAGATTTAGGATTAAATCCTTCTTCCTCAATATATTGATTACCATAAAATAATGGTATTGTATTTGCGGCGTAAGCGTGTATAATTTTTTCTTGAGTTAAATTATCTGTATTTGTAAATTGGTAAGCAATGTTAAACACGGTATCAGAGAAAAAATTAATCTTATCCCTATATGTTAGTCCGTCAATTCTACCCATGTATTCTTTGTTTGAATAATTGTGGTATTGGTAAGGGTTTAGTGTTTCTTCATCGGGAACTGTTCTACGCCAAGGTCCTGATGATTTAATAAAATGTTTCTCTTGGATTAAATCAAACAATTTTTCTCTATCGGGATTGTTACTTGATTGGACTATACTACAAAAATGTTTTTTACTTTCAAGTATCTTTGACCCGTCCCTTTTTTCGGTTAACCAATCAAATGGTGTGTCAAACATTCCACCTTCATTATGTAAAACAAAAGCATCTAATACTAAAGTTGGGAACCTAAGATATCTCTCATTATCAATATGTTCATAACCTAAAGCATAATAGTTATCACCTTTATTTAAATGTGCATTGAAATCGGGTCTTGCTTCACCACTAATAAAAACTTTTTTAACAGAATCGTCATATTGATGAATACCTCTCACAGTTTCATTTGTATAATAATCTAATTCATTTTCACGATAAAATTGATTAGTATAGATTACAATATCAGGATTGATTGCGTCAATCACAACATTATATTTTTTATTTAGGATGTTTACAAAGTAATTCATCCAAGAAAAATTTCCAACACCAGGGAAACTTGCTCTAGATAATTTTATAGTTTTTTTCATATTTTGTATGCTAATATATTTTCTGATAATTTATCAAAAATAACTTCATATTTTTTATTTTTTAAAAATTCCATAATGTCATTTCTGTTCGTAAAAAGATTATCATTAAGTGCATAATTAATATTTTTCATATCCCAACTTTCAAAATAAAATATTTCAGGACTTTGATAATCCAAAACATTTTTTACAATATCATGGTCATATCCCTCACAATCAATAAAATATACATCAGGAATAAAATCCAAATAATTTTTAATTAATTCTTCAACTGTTATTTGTTTAACACTACCTAACTCAAAATTTTCACTTTCAAGAATGTCTTTATTCATATAACCCCGAATAAAACTACTACCACCGCCAACTTTTTGTACGTGAAAATATTCTTGATTAAAATTATTATTTGGTAATATTGCAAAATCTAAAAAATTAGATTCACTAAATTCTTTTTTGTTTTCTTTTAATTTATCAAAAATATAATAATTTGGTTCAATAAATAACCCCTTATCATTTTTATTAATGGTTAAATTTGTCATATCATCTAAAGATTCTCCATCATATGCGCCAATTTGGACAAACTTAACTTTATTATTTTTTAATCGTATTTGATTAAACTTTTCAGTTAAAATATTTTTAATTTCTATCATATATGTTATTAATTGGTACAAAAGTGTATCGGTCTTCGTCATCAACTTTTAAGTTAACAAATTGTGCAAAAACTTCATTGTTTGAATTGGGGCCATCGTTAGTTGTTGGCCAATATATTTTATCAGCGTTTGATAAAAAACTAGTCCAAAATGAAAAGGTTCCTTGACAAGCAACAATTTTATTAAATGATGTTATTTCTGAAAAGATGTCTAAAATACCAGCCTCTAAATAAATTGGATTATATTTTTCAATTTTATTAATTAAACTTTGATGTTGGTATAAATGGTCATATCCAACATACAATTTATCAAAAGATTCATTTTCTAAGATATTAAGATAATAATCATCTGGAAGTACAAATCTACCATCATCTCTACTATTTCTTAACATAATCACCATGTCATTATTATTACGTTTTGGTTTAACCAAACTTGAATAATAAGAACGAATTTTTTCTTTATATGGTTTTATATAATCATATTTTGTGAAATATCCCAAAACTTCAATGTGGTGGTTTTGATAATGATTTAAAAATCCTTCTAACCCATTAAAATTATATAGGTCAATATCATCCATTGTTTTTATTGGTGTTTCAACTCTTTTTCTTCCTGTAATACTTTTAAATGGGAATTCTTCATTTACATAATTACCGACACTTGTTAACTCTCTTCTAATTAAAGGATTTGAAGGTACAATTAAATCGTAATCTAAAATATCAGACGCAACACGACTAACACCGTAAATAAACAATTTGTTTCCTAAATTTTTTCTAAATGATGAAAAGTGTCCACCTAATAAACTATCAATATATTCATCATAAAATGTTATCATACTTAATTAAATATAACCAGTCCAGTTCCTGTTAAGTGACCAATGTTTGTAATATCATATTTTTCTTTGTCTATTGAACCCCAAAATCTTTCCATTTCAAAATTTAAATGAATATCATCAAGTAACAAATACCCTTTATAATTAATTGAAATCAAATAGTCATAAAATTCTTTTTCAAATGTGCCATCGTGGTAAGTGTCCAACATAATATATTTTGAACCCAAAATAACACTGTTGTAATTACCATTTAAAACATTATCAATAATAAACTCAGCGTTTAATGGTCTATTATTTAAATCCAATTGATTTAAAACATTAAAAGAACGAACTTTATTTTTTGAGTTTACGGAAAATGCAAGTGCCGAACAACCTTTAAGTGTTCCAACATCCAAAATGTCAACCAAATCATCATTTTGTGAAATGTGGGCCAATAATCTATAATGTTCTTGACCTGATTTTGACATAAAATATTGTTGATATTCCAAAGAGTTAATTTTTTGTGAATAAGGAAACAAATCAATATTGTCCAATTCTTCGTTTGTAATTGATAAAAAATCCATGTCAACAAATATTATAAATTGCCTGTTATTCTTTCACACCAACCTTTAGATTCTGAGTGAGGCCAAACAACCCAATACTTTGGTTTATGTGCAGTTTGGAATTCTCTCCATACCTTACAATATCCATCAGGGTCATTCATCATTTGGTTAATTTCAGATTTATCTGCGTCTTTTCTGTAAATAGTTTCATCCTGTTCATTATGGAATGCTACAACCCAAAAGTCATAATCCTTTTCAGGTACTGAACCATAATTAACATCAATACAATGTTTAAATATGCTAGCAAAACTTTCCAACCATTTTTCTTCACTTTCAAACTCTTGTGGGTTTGGTGGATAATGTTTATCTAATGTATATTGTTGTATTGCTCTTTTTTCAAAAATAAGACCAGCGTATTTTTCATAATCTTTTAATGTTCTTGCGGTTCCAAATCCATAAGGACCATCGTGTCCTTCTTGAACTTCTCCGTCCATACCAAATAGTTTTCTATTCAATAAGTGAGCTTGGTTATTTCTTCTAACCCATTCTTTATCATCATCCCATTGTTTGGTTCTACCCTTACGAGTGTATTCGTGCCAAATCAATACTTTATGTGGATGGAACAAATCATAACCACAGGTGTATGCTCTTGCTGAAATTGAAATTTCTTCACCGTGAAAATAGTAATGTGGGTTGTGTTGGACTTCTTTTGAAAATTGTCCTAATGTAAAACAGTAGTGAGCCGAATAGAATCTTGCTGGTACTGGTTCTGTCATCTCTCTCCAATTTGGAATTGTCTCAGGTAAAAAGAATACCGCTCCTTCAGGAATAAATCTATCAAATGCCATTCTCCAAGGTTCTTGTATTCTACCCGCTGGGTCATTGTCAGGGTCAAATGATGACACATACCCTGTAAGTAATGGTTTCTTATGTCCTTTCTTTTGAAGTTGTTTAACCATGTTAATCATCTCTTCATCCCAATCAGGTGCAAACCTCATATGTGAATCAATTTGAAGTGTATATGCTTCGTCTTTATATAGTTGTTGAACTAAGTGTCTTGCCCAACAAACACCTTCAGCTTCTTGATAAGGAATATTTAAGATTCTAAATCTTTCATCATTTTCATATTCAGATAAATCATCAAATTTATCATCGGGGTTAAATTGTCTTGCAATACCAATGGTAATGTTTTGAGAGTTTTTAGCGTTTTCCAACATGTTCTTAATTGTTGGAATCAGTTGTGGGTCACGGTAGGACGCAATCTGTACAAAAATTTTTGAGTTTTTCTTTGGTTTCATTATAATAATTCCGTTTATAAAAGAATATAAGTTTTTGTATAATGAAGTGAATATAAAGAATTGTTTGTACTTTATATTTATATGGAAATATTTATAGTAAATGAAATTACTTAAAACAATAGAAAAATTAATAAGGGAATCTGAGGATGCTTATAATAAAGCATTGGAATCTGTTGTTGATGAAAAAGAATTGGACCGTCTTGAAAGAAACTACAAGGACAGTTTAAAACTGATGAAAACCTTTCATCAGATTAACAAAAGAAATCAATATTAAATTATAACCATTTATTTTAACAATTCAGACATTGGTCAGAATTTCCAGCATTGGGTCTGATTTTCCATTTAATAAACCAATCCGCTTCGTCATAACTTTTTGCGGTGTAAAGTAATACATTGTTTTCGTATACTTGAAACTCCCCATTTATTTCTTTTATTTCCATATTTAATATCTACTTGAGTAAGCGTTATAAAGTTTTAATATTTGACTATTAGATAATGCAACATTGTTATATTGTACTACCGGTCCTAAATAACAATTGAATGCGTAAGTCCCTACACATCCTGATGCTCCACCCAAATGCATAGATGAGTACGAACCATCATTACCAATCATATCTGTATATCCTTCTTGTACTCCATCAACAAACACATAAATTCCTCTTGTTTGGTTTGAGCTTCCATTTGACCATACACATGTTATTTGGTGCCAATTACCATTTTGTACATTTGTAGTTGTTGCAACTGAAAATGAACCACCACCTAAAGGTCCAATTGATGAATTGTCCCAAACATTATAATAGAATGAACCATTTCCGTCCATAGTTGAATAAATTCTGGCACAACCACCATCACCTCTAAAATTTTCAGTATAGAAGTAACCACTTTGAACGCTTGTCATTTTAACCCAAAATGAAATTGTGTAATTGCCATACCATCCCAAATTATCTCTGTAGATTCTACCACCGTTCAAATATAATGCACCACCGTAACTTGTTGTTGTAGATACGGTACCTTCGTAATTAAAAACATATTGGTTAGTAGTTAAATCTGTTATAGTTGAGGAGTTACTTTGTGTAGCTGTAAATCCAGCATCAACACATAATGATAAATCTGTTGTTTGTAATGCACCGTAATCTAAGTTAAGAACCATCTTGTCAGTTTGTCCCGCATAATATGTCAAACATTGAGCGACAGTTGTATATGAAGCTCCGGCAATTGTGTTTGTAAGTGATATTAATTGAGCATCGTTTGTTGCGGTATAGATACTTGGTCCGCCAGAGGCTTTATTTAAATATATTGTATATCCTCCTGATGGTGGTGTAATACCATTATAATAACCAGTGCTAGACGTTGGTCCTTTTCCGACATCACCAGTACCGATATAAAAGTTTCCTTTTTTCAATGCTAGTGTTTCAGCACTTACGTTATATTTTATTGCGTTTGGCATTAAAAAAATGTTTTATAAAAACTTGTAGCTTCAGATTTAGTGTTGAAGTATTCTTTTTTATCAACACCATCTTCATTATATTCAACCCACCATTGGGTTCCGTTAAAATCCATATTTATAAATGTTCTCATATTATAATCCGTATGTTGATTTAGTTGCGTTAAAATTTTGTAATATTTCTGTGTCTGACAACATTTTGTTGTAACACATAACAGAACCAATAGACCCATTATGTACAGGTCCGGCATATCCACTTCCTATTACAATATCTGCAGCTGCTAATAAAGCCGTATTGCTTCTTGTTTCATACCAACTGGTCCAACTTCCTCCATTAATTGAATAGAAACCAGTTCTTGGTGTTGATGTTAATCCTGTAGACATTTTAAGTGCAACCATATTCCAAGCAGATGAATTTATATTGAAGATATATGCATAATCATATACAGGCGAATATCTACTATAATAAGTCATAGTATTAGGGTTTTCCCATGTTACCGCAATTTCTTGTTCGTAAGATTGATAAACGGTCCCATTCTTTTGAAAAATTGTTCTTCTACTTGGAGAAGATGAAGGTGAATATAACCACATAATAAGTGTACAATTACCTCCCATATTTACAAGATTTGTATTTGAAGAACATTGCCAGTATCCACTATCATTAAATGTAAATGCCTTAGCGCCTGTTACAGTTTCAAATGGTGTTTGTGTTCCCCAAGCATTAAACTGAAGTCCATTTGCCAAATCATACCAAACAGTACCCGTTTGAGGATAACTACTTACATTATTGGCATCCAAATACATAGATAAATTATCAGTAACAACTGTTGGTAAATTATTATTTAATACCATTTTATCAGTTTGGGTAACAAAGTAGTTCAAACATTGATTTGCTGTTGTATATGAAGTACCAGCAATTTGATTTGTTAATGTTATTAATTGAGCATCACTTGTAACTGTATAGATACTTGGTCCATTATTTGCTTTGTTGAGATATATAGTATAACCTCCTGATGGAGGGTTAATACCATTATAAAAACCCGTACTTGATGTTGGTCCTTTACTAACATCACCAGTTCCAATATAAAAGTTTCCTTTCTTTAACGCTAGTGTCTCAGCACTTGTGTTATATTTAATTGCGTTTGGCATTAAAAATATTATTGATTACTTATCCAAATTTGACATTCTTGTTTAGTTACGGCAAAATAAACGGTATTTCCATTTAAATCTTTCACTAAAAAAAATGGAACATTACCTTCAGTTGCTTCAGGTGTATTAATATATGGTTCAACTATTGTATACATAATTAAGGTGTTACTATTCTTGAACTTACGGCATTGTAATTCTGAATCATTTCAGCATCTGTTAATTCTCTATTATAAAATAATGCTTGGTGAACTTTTACTGGACCTACTTGAGTTGGACCATAACATCCAATATCACTATATCCATGTGTATTAGGACCAATATTTCCAGATGCACCACTTCTAGAACCTGATTTATTTCCATTATACCACATTTGTCCACCACCATTTGATGATTTGTATTGCATACAAAGATAAGCAATTTGACCTGGTGCTAATCTAAACTCACCATAACCGCCTGTTAGTCCACACCACCCATTATCTGAGGTGTACCCATACCAAGCACAAAATCCATCGGCATTGTTTCCGTAATAATCATCAAATTGATATAAAACAAAAGAAGCGTTAACATTATAACCTGAATTCCATTTATTAATTGGGTGATAAGCATAATTGTTAGTAGTTCTTGATATTTTTTCCAACAATACACAAACTGTAATTTCACTAACATTATTAGTCCATGATGGATTTCCAATGTTATAATTTGCATAACTTACGGAATCGCACATATCATTCCAATATGTACTTCCATCTTGGCTATAACTAACAGTATAATCACTATCAAATGACCTTTGCAATCCATTTGTTACAATACTCCCATAAGTCATATTGGTAACCATTTTATCAGTTTGGGTAGCAAACCAATTTAAACAATCAGGTGCTGTGGAATAAGAAGTTCCAGCAATTTGATTTGTTAGTGTTATTAATTGGGCATCACTTGTAACAGTATAGATACTTGGTCCATTATTTGCTTTATTAAGATATATTGTATATCCTCCTGTTGGTGGAGTTATTCCATTGTAATAACCAGTACTTGATGTTGGTCCTTTACTAACATCACCAGTTCCAATATAAAAGTTTCCTTTCTTTAGTGCTAGTGTTTCGGCACTTGTGTTATATTTTATTGCATTTGGCATTTATAATAAATACCACTACAGTTCAAAGTAATCTTTAAGTCCATCTTCTAATGTCCATTTAGACTCCCACCCTTTCATCCATTTTTTTGTATTACTACAGGTATAGAATTGATATCCTTTAGGTATTAAAGTCTCCTCATGATATTCAAAAGGTATGTTCATAGTTTTCATAACATCTTCAAATGGTCTTGCGGTTCCTGAACCAACCTCATAATACTTACCACTTAAAGTTTTATAATTTTCAAAGGCGTGAATATTTGCCGAAATAACATCTTTAACATAAACAAAATCTCTCTTTGGTTTCTTTGGGAATAATTTTATTTCCTCATTGTTATTATGTTTTTCATTCATCTGAAATGCAACTGAGGCCATTTTTCCTTTATTCTGTTCTCCTGGTCCGTATACATTGAAATATCGTAATCCAATACCCCCATTTTTAATGACATAATCTTCAGCAACGTATTTACTCCAACCATATAAATTTGATGGGTATTCATTGTTTGTTCCGTAGTTTGCGGCTGATGATGAATATATTATTGGAATGTTTTTTGATTCGCATAAATTAGTTATGTGTTTGGTAAATTCGTAATTAACCAACATCATATAATTAACATTTGTCTCTAATGTGTCAGAGCAAGCTCCAACATGAAATACCCCTTTTATATCTAACCAAAAATGTTTTGATACTTCTTCTTTCCAAGATATATTTTGAAATATATCCTCATTTATTTCAATAATTTCGTATTTACCTTCAAGTTCTTTTTTCAGGTTTGACCCGATAAATCCTTTTGTTCCTGTAATTATAATTTTTTCCATATTATTTTATTAAATTTAAATATTCTTCAGACCAATACTATTAATATTATTAATTAAAAACAATGTAGTTATTGGTTGTAAAAATCTTTTTGTTTGACTCGTTAATTTTTATTTTTTTATTTAAATTACCATTAACTATGACTTCAATATTTTTTTCTCCATTAAAATCCGATAGATTATTTAACTTCCATGTCTGTGGGGGACATTCCAAATGTAAAATTTTTTCTCCATTCACAACAACTTCAATAGTCTGTACAAAATCAAAAGTGTTATGGGTAAAAAACATAAGACAATTTTTTTCAATGTTGTAAACTGGAAAAGCCCATTTAAATTCTTGATTTGAATGAGAATCTTCGGATTGGTCTATTTTTGGGTTAGGGAGAAATAGACATTTTCTGTCTTTTTGAGATAAAAAAATAACATTTAAATTTTCTGTCATTTTTGCGTGATTTGTCATTCTGCGATTTTGTCCACTAATCTCTAAATCAACGTGTGGATTCCTAATTAAATCCAAAAATTTTTCTTTGTTAAAATTTTTAATGTCGTCATCCATAAATTTTGTGTTGAAGGAAAAATAAACTGAGGAGGCAAATAACAAATTTGATGGATGGTGAAACATAACAGTATCATATTCATCTAATTTTTGATTTATATCTAATATCATATTATTCCCTTTATAGATAAAGTCATATTCCATATAGTGAATTTTTTTGTATCCCCAAAAATCCGCAAAATTAATAGCGTATCTAATTTGTCGGGCAATGGCCAAAGCTGTTGACTCATTATAAACCAAAGAAGTTTCTAAATAAAAATTTTCTGATTTAAACCATGCCATGTACGTTAAATCAAAATCTGTTAATATTTCATTTTGACTGTCATAATAAAAATGGTCTATTTTATCACAAATTTCTTTAGAAATTGGAGTATGACTAATAACTAAAATATCAAACTTATTCCTTAATCCTTGAAGATTTTCAACTAAATCCTGAAGTTTTCCTTCTTTTTTAAGATTTGGACAGTAAGCTGATATAATTATAATATCTTTTTTTAACATATTTTTTATTTATAGGCATATATTATACCTAATTCATCATTAATTTGATAATTCCCATATTCAAAATTAACAGTGAAACCACATCTTTTTAATTTATTTAAAATGGTATTTATTTCACCATTTTTATTTAGATGGTATTCCAAACATATTTTATTAATATTATTAGTTAGGTAATGTTCGTCTAAACTTTCAATAATTTCATACTCCGCTCCTTCACAATCTATTTTAAGATAATCAATTTTATCTATGTTATTGTTTTTTATGTAATTGTTAAAGTTAATAGATTTACAAGTAATTGTTTGACTATTTTTATCACTAACAAACATAGAAGAATTAATAGAACTTTCAGGATTAATATTAAAAGTTACTTCACCATCTTTAGAACCTACCGCCGCCCTTTCAACTACTAAATTATCAATATTAAAATTTTCAATTATACAATTATAAGATTGAGGTGAGGGTTCAAAACAATACACTTGTTTGGCACCTTTACACAGTGAATAATATGAAAATAATCCTAAATTTCCCCCAATATCAACAACAACATCCCCTTCTTTTACTTCAAAAAATTTATCATATATTTTGGTTACAAATATTTCATATAAGGAAAGTGCCGGGTCTTTGTCGTGAGGGTTGTTGTATTTATAATCTTTTAATACATTATATTTGTCTAAATCTTTTAAGTTTATAGATTCATTTAATATAGAATCTATTTTTAAATACATTTTTTTTAACTCATTATCCCATATTTCAAATCTTCTATGATATACTTTTACTGGGTGGGAAAAATAATAAGTAACGTTAGGTTCAACAGACATTTTTTCTTGATAGGAACAAAGTCCTGTATACCCATCCACTATTTTAATAATAATATTTAGGGGTTCTAAGGATTCAAATTGGATTCCTTTTTTATCGTCTATAAATTCTTTGAATATTATCATTATATGTTTTTAACTGCTAAACAAATACCTTTTTCTTTAAAAGTAGTAAAGTTTTTTAATTTTATAAAGTTGTCAATATTTTCCCTTTCCTCGGTTGATAAATTATTATATTCAAATATAATCAAATCTAAATTTAGATATTGTTCATCTGTAAGAGAGTAAAGCAATTTATCATCTAACCCTTCAACATCTAAATGTAACCAATTTACATCTGAAGTTATTAAAGTTGAAAATTTTATTGATTCTTTTAACGTAGATGTTATTTCTTCTTTTTCCCAATAATCTATTACCCTTTTTAAAACAGAATTTGTATATCCTTGTCCTCCTTCATAAAAAATTGTTGGTTCTCCATTTTCTGTAACCAAATTATTAATAAATGTTATTTGATTAAAATCATTATAGTTATGTTTTAATTCATTAAACTGCCTTTGACTAGCCTCAACTAAAATTAATTCAGATATCTTATCTAAAGCTACAGGAACCCATTCTCCAAAATCTCCATTGTGTGTACCTATAATAATACCTTTATTTGATTTTCCTTCATCAATTCGTTTTTTACAGTATAACCATAATTTTTGATAAAAATAATTCCCATTTTCAATTACATTCCATTTATGGGTGTATATGTGGTTATTTTGATTATCTTTAATGATAACATCTATAATTTCAGTATTTGGAAAAGTTGCCCAACTGAATGAATCTATATAGGTTTCCCATATTTTTTGACTTGTAATTTGTTTAACAAATTCTATTTTAATAGGGAGTTGGGATTGTTCAAAAATATAACTTAAATCTGATGTGGTTATTTTAATATTTTCTTCTGTATACTGTATGTCAATCATGGTCTGTGATTATAATAAATTTGATTCATCATTATTTCACCATATTGTTTGGTAAAATCAATAGTTTTATTGTTGTATGTAAATATTAATTCGTTTATGTTTTGTGAACTCATTGGGAATTCAATATACTCCCAAGGTTTAGGATTTTCAATATATTCAATACCATTAATAAAAATTTTAATTGTATCCATATGTTCAAAACTATGAAAAACCATTCTTAAATTATCTGTTAAATCTGAAGAGTATTCGTTTGGTGATTCTCCTAACCAACAATGTGTTTTTTCATTTTTACTTAAAAATAATTTAAACTCTGAAAATGGGGAAAAATCAAAAAAATCAACATTTTCCCAATAAAATATTTTATCTTTAATTGGATGTTCTAATACTTGGATGTTAAATTTTTTAATCCATTTTTTTAATTCATCTTCTGCCACACCATTAGTTTTTAAGTATTCTTCTAAAGTAATTTCATTAATAATATTTTCCATCATTAGTCTATTAAAGACCATAAAATGTAAAGTAGCTTCCCATAAAATGTCTGGGTGGTGGGGATTAATTCGGGGGTGAACAAAATTTACTTCATTTGATTTTAATTCAGATTTAATAATATCATCTATTTCTAAGTCATAAATTAAATGATAAAAAATATCATAATCAAAAGTTAACGCTAATTGAGATAGTTTTTTTGTTTGATATAAAGCTGCCCATCCATAATCGTAAAAAGCTCTATGTATTTCTGTAATTCTATTTTCAGAAATGGGCTTTCTATACCATTGGGTGTGAGCTCTTTCGGGCCATCCTAATAATGGATTTTCTTTAGTATAAAAGAAAAAATCACAAAGTTTAGTAATATCATAAGGAATTTCTATTGGACTAATAGCCATTACATCTATTCCTAGAGATTTAATTTTTATAATGTTTTCTTTTAATATGTTTTGTTTTTCTTCAGTATCACAAAACGTACTAATTAAAGCAATTTTCTTCATACTTAAAACATATTATTAAATTCTTTAATTGATATTAAATTCAAATGTTCTTTTTTGTTTTTTTCAAATTCTTTATATTCATAAAAGGAATTATTAAAATCACAACATTCTTGTTTACCTCGTTTTACAATCCCTATACCATAATCTGTATCAACAGTACAAACAAAAAGGTCAGGTCTTGTCGCTCTTAATTTATAAATTGATTTCCAAACTGTTCCATTCCAACCGTGAGCAATTCCGTCAATAATATAATCTTCTCTTGCCATCCATAAATTAGGTGGGTTACAATCATGTAAAACTATAACTCCGTTTTCTGATAGATGATTTAATGAATTTAAAATATCTTTTTCTACTTGATTGGATATATGTAACCCATCAATAAAAATAATATCCCATTTATGTGTTGTTGGTAGGTTTAATTCTTTATTTTCTAATAATCTAAAAAAATTATCTGAAGTGTAAGGGTAATCTACTTGATTTTCATCATTTTCATATCCTGGGTCTATAGAGTGTTTAGTTTCACAGTTTATTAAATTAAAACATTCATCAGGATTTCTAACCCCTATTTCAAGGTATGTTTTATAATTATATTTTTTAATTAACTCATTTATTATGTCGTATCTATTCATATTTTATAAAGTTATATTTTTACAATAAAGCATATTTTCTTTTTTATCTACTATAAAACCACATTTATGTAATTTATTTATTAATTTTTCTAATTTTAAATTATCTTCATTTTTAAAAATATGAACTTCTAAACATATTTTATTTATTTTTTCTTTTAAAAAATTTTCATTTATAAATTCTATTATTTCATATTCCCCACCTTCACAATCTATTTTTAAATAATCTATTTTTAAAATATTATTATTATTAACATAAGTTTCTATATCAATAGTTTCTACTTCTATATAATTGTCAGATAATTTGGCAAAAGTGCTATTAGTTACAGAAGAATCATTTAAGTAAAATTTTGTAGTTCCTTTATTTTTTGTAACAGCTAAATTGTTAGCATATAAATTATTAAATTTACTACTTAAATTATTTTTTATAGCGTTAAACTGTTTTTTTCCAGGTTCAAAGCAATGTATTTCTTTAGCTAAATTACATACTGAATATAAACTGAATATACCTATATTAGCTCCAATATCAAAAACTATATCTCCTTCTTGGATTTTTACGGTTTCATTTTCATATTCTTTATTTATAAAAATTTCAAATACAGGTAATCCAGCACCCTGTTCAAATGAATTATATTTATAGGATTTTAAAATTTTTAATTTATCAATTTTTTCTATTGAAGGATAATTATTTAATTTTAAAAAAATAGAAAATAATTTTTCATTTTCATATTCATCAAATATTTCAAATTGTCTTTCTGATGAAAAAATTTGGGCATTAAAATGGTAATAAAAATTTGGGGATATTGTAATTTTATCTTTCCATAAATTAAGACCAGTATACCCATCTGATACAAGAAGAGTTACTGTTTTTGGGGTAGAAAAATGGGACAAAAATTTAATTCCTGTTTTTTCAGAATTAAATTCAATAAATTCAATCATATTTTATAAAGTTAGTTTGTTTAAATAATTCAATGTTATTTTTATCTAAAATAAGATTATTTTTTAATTTGTCATTAATAATTACTTTAATATTTTTAATATTTTTTGGTTCTCCCAAACTTGTTATTGACCATTCGAATTTTTTTATTTCATCAAATTTAATAATTCTTTCATCATTAACAATTACCACAATATTACAAGGTTTATCTGACGCATCATTCCAAACAATAAATTCAATATTTCCGCTTTTATGGTCATAAAATGGAACCGCCCATTGCATTTCAAAGTCACCCTTATGAAAATCAATTATTCTTAAAATGTTACCATTTTTGGTTATAAGATTATGGTCTTTAAAATATACTTTATTTCCATTTTCACTATAAAGAACTTGTGTTCTTTTTTCTGTAGTCTTTTCCGAACTATCTTCCAATTCTTTTAAGATTTCCTCTCGATTAAAATAAAACGCCCTGTCACTCAAAGTATTTATTTTAACTGAATGAAAATTACCAATACCAAATTGAAGGTTTATTTCAAATAATTCATCTTTTTTTGTGTACATGACAGCGTCATATTCCTCTAAGATTTTAGAATTATCATAAAATTCTGTATGGTCTTTAAAATAAGCATCATATTCAATAAAATGTACTTTTTCATACCCAAAAGTTTTTGCATGTCCATAACCCGTAATTAATTGTTTATGTAAAGTAAGGTATGTGTTTCCAATTCCAAAAAATATTGATTGAATGTGTTTACCCTCATGGGGTGAAAACCACGGTTGATTTTGATATTTCCAATCGGTTAATAATTCATTATCTTTATCAAAAATGGCCCAATCAACATTTTCTTGTACATCAAAAGTGATTGGAGTATGACTAACAACCATTAAATCAAAATTATTTCTTATTGGTTGTAATGATAACACCAAATTATGTAATATTCTTCTTTTTTCTTCATTAGGACAATGAGCTGTAATACATATTAAATCTTTATTCATTACGTTTTTTTTATAATAATTAAGGTAATATTGAAATTATAATCATTTATATTATAATTTCAATATGATAACACCAAAAATTTATGTTCACGGTTCGTATATTGGAAACACGGGATATAACAATCACACAAGAGATTTTTTTAGACAAGTATCTAAACACACACAATTAAAAGTTAGAAATTTTACCGTTGGTACTTCTTGGTCAGGAAATAGTTCAACACCACATAATGGTGAATCTTATTTAAACGACACAGATAAATCAATTTTATATAAACAAAGACTATGGGTTGGTGATGGTAAAATGGAAGATTTTACAATTTACCCACAAGATGAAAAAGAATTTTTCCCTGATTTTAACATAGTATTAAATGAAACAAACCATCATTTATTCTATGAGAACTACGCGGGTCCCAAAATTGCTTATAATGTTTGGGAATCAACATTACAACCTGAAACTTTTTTTAATAAATTAAAAGAGTTTGATGAATTGTGGGTACCGTCAAAATGGCAAAAAGAATGTACCATTGCTCAAGGTTATGACTCGGATAAAATTAAAGTTGTTCCTGAAGGTGTTGACGTTAATACTTTTTATCCCGAAAAAGTAGAATTACTTGATGAATATACTGATGGTAGATTTAAGTTTTTATTGATGGGTCGTTGGGATTATCGCAAATCAACAAAAGAAATTATTGAAACCTTTTTAAAAACCTTTAAACCTGAAGAACCTGTTGATTTAATTGTATCAATAGATAACATGTGGGGTGAGGAAATGGATAGTTATAAAACAACTGAAGAAAGATTAAATGCTTATGGTTTAATAGACCCAAGAATTAAAATAATTCATTTTCCATCTCGTGAAGATTATGTAAAATATTTAAAAACTGGTCATGTTTTTGTTTCTTGTGCTAGGTCAGAAGGTTGGAACTTACCGTTAATTGAAGCGATGGCTTGTGGTACACCATCAATATATTCTAATTGTTGTGCGCAACTTGAATTTGCAGAGGGAAAAGGATTTCCCGTTAATATTATTGGTGAGAAAGCGGCAAATTCAAATGATTACGGAAGATATGTTATGAGTGAGTTACCGGGTAATTATTATGAGCCTGATTTTAATCACTTATCTAACGTAATGAGACATGTTTATGAGAACTATGATGATTGTAAAGAAAAATCATTTGAAGAATCAATAGATTTACGTAATAATTTTAATTGGGAAAAAATTGGTTTGATTGGGTATGAAACAATTATGAATTTTCATAAAAAAATAAACTCTACCGAATTTAATAAAAATAAAAAACCAAATGAATTTAAAGTATCTTATTTTGAAGGTCCAAAAGTTGAAATAGTTGGTGATGTTTATAAAGAATATTTAGTTGAGTTTTTAGATGAATCTGACAATATCATATATAGTACAAATATTTCAAATAATATGTGGACTTCGTGTGGTAGGAAATATTACACAAAATGGAAAATTAGAATTGATGGTGAAATTATTGATGAGTTTGATTTAACAAATAAAAGAGTTTTAATTTCAATGGAATCTAAATCAATTGGTGATACAATTGCTTGGGCACCTTATGTTGTTGAATTTTCAAAAAAACACAATTGTAAAGTTATATTTAGCACTTTTCATAATTCTTGGTTTGAGGGTCATGAAAATTATAAGGATATTGAATTTATTAAACCAGGTGAATCCATTGGGTGTTATGCTGCTTATAAATTAGGATGGTTTAGAGGAGATAATGATAAGTGGGATAAATTTGAAATGTATCCAAATACTCTTAATTTAATTCCATTACAACAAACCGCAACGGATATATTAGGTTTAGAATTTAAGGAATTAAACCATGGATTAAATTTTACCCCAAAACAAAATCCAGAAACTAAAAAATATGTAGTTTTTGCTCCAAATGCTACTGCCGGATGTAAAGAATGGACGTATGATAATTGGGTATCGTTGTCTATGATAATTAAAGATTTAGGATACGATATAATCCTGTTAACCCAAAACCCATACTATATAGACGGGGTAAAAAACATTTGGGGGGAAACTTGGGATACAGTAATGAATTATTTACATTATGCTGAGGCATTTATAGGACTAGGTTCAGGCTTATCTTGGTTAAATTGGGCTTTAGGAAAACATACTTATATGATTAATGGATTTTCTAAAAACGGACATGAGTTTACATCTAATGTAACAAGGATATTTAACAATAATGTTTGTATATTTTGTTGGAATGATGAAGTGTTTACTTTTAATGCTGGGGATTGGGATTGGTGTCCTGTATATCAAGGAACAGATAAACAACATATATGTCAAAAATCAATTACCCCCTTACAGGTATTTAATAAATTAAAATTGTGAGAAAAGTATTAGTTTTTATAGAATCGTTTTCAATAGGAGATACAGTAGCAGCTATTCCTTATATTAATAAATTTCAAGAAGTTAATTTAACTGATGATATTTCTGTTAGCATAAATGATTGGTTGATACCTTATTTTGAAACAATTTATCCTGATTTAAAATTTATAGGAAAAAATACAGGTTATGTTTTTGATAAAATTATTGATTTAAAATATAATTACAATAAATCAATCCAACAGGGTTATGCTGAACAATTAGGTTTTATAAATACTCCTTATATTAGACCTAATATTTTAATTCCTAATATGGAACGACCTATAAAAAATAAATATGTTACTATAGGAGTTCATTCAACATCACAATTAAAGTATTGGAATCATCCAAAAGGCAAAAAAGTTCAACCTGAAGCCCCTTATTTAAATGAATTATGTGGAATGCTTCGTAAAGAAGGTTATACACCAGTAGTTGTAGAACAAGATGAACTATTTGGTTGGGCACCTTATAGAAACGGATTACCAAATAAAGCCAATAAAAAATTTGGACAACCATTTTTAGAATCAATGAATTTAATTTACCATTCAGAATTTTATATAGGATTATCATCAGGTATGTCTTGGGTAGCTCATGCTATGGGAAAACCAGTAGCTATGATAGCTAATTTTACTGAAGATTGGAATGAATTTGATTTATCAACACCTGATTATATTAGAATAACAAATAAAAATGTATGTCATGGTTGTTGGAATTTAATAAATAAAGAATTTAAGTTTGATACCGATGATTGGTATTGGTGTCCAAAATATCAAAATACTGATAGACAATTTGAATGTCATACCTCAATAACACCAGAACACGTATTTAATGAAATAAAAAAATGGATATAAACAATTTTGATTGGGGTTGGATGGAAAAACCATCTGAATCGTATCACTTAATGCGAGATGGAACCCATAAAGATATGGGTCAATATCATAAAGATTCTATGATTCAAGAAATTTTTATAGATAAATGTTATGAAAGATTTTTTGAAGTTGAAGAAAATGACATTGTATTGGATGTTGGTGCCAGTGTTGGTCCTTTTACATATTCTATCTTACATAAAAAACCAAAACATGTATTTTGTTTTGAACCTAGTGAAAGTGAATTCAAAACACTTATAAAAAATATTTTAGGTTATCCTGTAACACCTATTAATAAAGGAATTTCAAACGTAAATTCAATAGTAATGAACGACCATTTATTTGGTGGTGAGGAACAAATGGAATCAATTACTTTTCAAAAATTTATTGATTTATATGGTATTGAAAAAATTGATTTTTTAAAAACTGATTGTGAGGGTGGTGAATTTGATATATTCACACTTGAAAACCTTGATTGGATTAAGAATAATGTTAAAAAAATTACGGGTGAGTGGCACTTACAACTTCAGGGTCATGATTATGTTGAGAAATTTAGAGAATTTAGAGATGTTTATTTAAAACAATTCACCAATTATGAAGTTTACTCTGTAGATAATATTGATATTAAATGGGACTTATGGAATGAACATTTTTTAGAATATTATAAACAAGTTATTATCCACATAGATAATCGTTAACTAATTCTTTTACTTGTATAATATTGTCCTCAATGGAACAATAAGTCCAAGAACCATATCTACCAATAGAAAATAACCCATTAGGGTTATTTTTTTTGCCCCAACTATTATAAACTTCTTTTGATTCTTTGGTAATATGAACATAGGCAGGATTCATAACAATCATTTGGTGGTCTACTAAATTATGGTTATTTATAACCCCCACCCCTGATAAGTCATCTAATACTTTTTCCAACAACTTTACCTTATTAACTTCTTGAGTTTTATCCATTCCAATCTCAACATACAAACTCATTTTATCGGTACCGAAGATATTGTTATAGAATCCAACTCTATAGAATATTTCATCATTTGGATAATACACCCAATTTGAACTGATGTCAGTTGGTTTATCAAATCCCAAATTAAACACAACCACTTTGTTTGATGACAGGTTATCAAACTTCTCACCTGTGAGTTTCATAAAGGTATCAAACGGCATTGTATTCACCAATTTATTAAACTTGATGTATCCGTTGTTTGTTTGAGCAATTTTGTTTTCAAGGTCAATACTGATGATTTCAGTATCTAATAAAATATTATCTTGATTTACTCGTTTGAGTAATGACTTAACAAATTCAACGCTACCACCTGTTGGGTATATGAATGTATCATTATAAGATTCGGACTTGTTTTTGTTTTTGAGTTGAGTTAATAAGTCATCAAAGTTTGTGGGTTTTGGGAAGAATCTACCCATTGCATCATAATCCAAATTATTCAAATCACAAGCATATAACTTTTGATTATAAGGTATAATAAACTTATCACAAATTGACTCTCCTAACGTATTTTTAACAAAATCTGTGAATGTATTAACCTCACCATTTTCATTGTTTCTCAGGTCATATAAACACTCAACAAATTCATCTGTTGGTAATTGGTCTATGTTATTTTGAAATGGAAAATCTATGTATCGGTCTTTATAATATATGTGACTTCTTTTGTTAACTGTTACCACATCACACTCAATATTTTCTAATACATAATCTTTAATTTCTTGGTTGTTGAAATGAAAGAAGTGGCCAGAATAATCCCAAACAAAACCATTTCTAATTGTTGTTTTACAATATCCCCCAACCTCAGAATCTTTTTCAACAATTAAATAATCATTGGCACCTAAGAAAGATGCCAATGAAAGTCCTGTAATACCAGCTCCAATAATTAAGATGTCAACTTCTTTTTCCATTAGTTACCCATCCTATCACTGAAGTGTTGTCTATTTTGAAGTAGTCTTTCTTTATGATGTGAAAAAGTTTCATCATCAATAATCTGTAACAAATATTCTAATCCCTCATTATATCTATCAGTCCAAAAACAAGCAACGGAAAGTTCATCATATACATATTTTCCATAAGATTGTTCATCTACAAATAAACGATATTTTTCTTTAACTTTGTTGATATCAATTGATAATGCTCTTGTTAGGTATTTGTAAGCCAAATTATGTTCACCAATTTTATTACAATAAACACCCAAATTATATAATGGTTCTGCTCTGTCAGGAAAAATTGAAATGGCTTTTTCCATTTCTTCAACAATTCTTTTAATATCATAATTGAGTGACATCATGCATTTTGAAACCCTCATTTGAGCCTCAAACTTTTCTTCAATCCACCCACCAGTTATTTTAAGATACAATTTATTCCATTTTAAACCTTCCTCAAACATATCACAATCCATATAACTTTGGGCTGTGTAAAATATTGAACGGATATTTAATTCATCTGGGTCATCAATCAATGTGTCCCAAAATTGTTTTTTTAATTTTTCTGCATCATAAAAGTATTTTTTTGGGTCAAACGCTCTTGAACCGATACCTTCTCCTGATATATAAAAACCCTTTCCGCTCAAATCTTTTGTTGATATTTCAGGTCTTTCTAAACATTTAATTGTTGTATGTGCAACTCCACAAAATTTCCAAGTATTTCTGTTATTAAAAATAATGAGTGCCTTCCATTCAGATGTACCTCTTTTAACAGGTATAAAATATGAATCATACCCTTTATCTTCATCAGTAAAATTAAATTCACCAATTAATAAATCATCAGCATCCAAATGAAGAACATAATCACTTTTATCTTTGGCTCTTGACATCATTAATGTTTTATTTGTGTCAAAACCAACCCATTCATCAATATGTAATTCTCCGGGTATTCCTTTTTCTTTAAAGAATTCTTCAACAATTTCACATGTTCTATCTGTTGAGCCCGTATCACATACCACCCAATAATCAATATATTTATAAACGGATTCTAATGTATTTTGAATACAGTGTTCTTCATTTTTGCACATTGTGGCAAAACAAAGTGTGGGTCTATTATTTGTTTTCATATATGTAATTTAATATTTGTTCTTCTTCATGATATTTTTTAATGAAAATATGATTTTGAAATTTTTGTGAACATCCTTCTTCTTCAACCCAATTCCAATCTATTTTTCCCATATCAATAATTTTTTGATGTATTTGTTTATCATAATAATCTCTAATTAATCTTGACCTACGGTTAATATCAATTGCGTTATTATCGGTTGTTGTATGCCCATTGTTCCATTGGATATATAAAACTTTTTTAATATGGACAATTTTTGTATTTAAAAATGTTCTAACTATTAATTCAAAGTCATCGGCAACGGGTGTACTTTTATTATGTCCACCAATTTTTAAATAAAGTTCTCTTTTCCAAACTCTAACATGTGATGGCATACTAATATTAAACCTAATTGTTAAAGGATTTATATCAGGATAATGGTGTGCCAATATTTGTTTATTGTCTTCTGTAACCCAAGAATGTCCTGCATATCCAAAATCAAAAAAATTATCTTCCCTACCATACCAATTACCTGACCAATTGTTGTCATAAAATTTTGGACTACCATCTTCATATTGTTCCGCAACATCACTATACATAAATCCAGAATCGGGAAATTGTATTGAAGCTTTATCTAAAATTTCTAAACATTGTGTTAACAACTCATCATCGTGGTCCAATTCAACTAACCATTCACCGTCACATAATGATGCTGTCCTATTTTTTGACAAACCAACATTACCCCCACTATTTGGTAATATTTTAAATATTTTAACCCTAAAGTCTTTTTTGGATATTTCAGAAAGTATTTTCCATGTTTCATCTGTTGTTGAATCATCAACTACAACCCATTCCCAATCATTTAATGTTTGGTTATTAATACTATTATATGTTCTTAATATCTTATCCCCTGTATTATATGTTGGTGTAAAAATTGAAAATTTTGGTCTACTATACTTACAACTTCTAAAAGTGGTTTGTGCTACAATATCATTGGCAAGTATTATATCATCAATAATATTAGAATAAAAAATATATTTTTCATTTAATATTTTATCATTTAACTCTAATTCAACTCCAAATGATATTATCACATCAGGTTTAATTTTTGACACATCGTTAAAAATATTATCTACAGAATCTAAAGAATGTATTATTACCTCATCATAAAGATTTTCTTCATGATAAATTTCTGAACGTAAAGTAAATTCACCTTTTTTATACCAATTATACAAAATGGCAATTGGTTTTTTAGTTTTCATAAAATTATCTTTCGGTGTCAAAAAAGAATGTCTGAAATAATCTACCGTCTTCTAAATTTCTACCAAAATAATCTAATGATGTGTGGAAATAATCGGCTCTATATAATACCAATCTATTAAATTTATTCCCTAACATATCGGTCATTTCCCACTTGGTCATATCTTGTGAATCCAAATATAATCTATCTAACATTTCAAAATCATAACCTCCTTCACTTTTTATTGGTGCGGTATGTATACCAGTTTCTTTGTGTCTGAATAAACCAGTTCCCGAACTAATAGGTGCGTTTGGTGTTAAAAAACAAACACCAGCCCATGTTGTTGTTTGGTCGGCATGCATCCAACTTTTATCTCTTTGTGTTGCGTATTGAAACGCTCCGTTATACTCATCCGTAGACCATTTAGTTATTTTACCACCAGCAAAAAATACAATATCTTGTATTAAATTAACAACACTTTCATTATAAAATGGTTTACTCCTAAATCCTGGATAATTTCCAATTACATTAAACTCCTGCTGTAATGCAAATTCCCTTGTTTCGTATGGGTCATTATAAAAATCATCTACTATTATTGAAGATATAATCATATTATTTATAATGTCCTCCTCCAACCCATAACACTAAACTTTTTCTATTTCCACTTGTCAATGGAACAACTCTATGTAATAAAAAAGATGGAAATACCACAACATTACCTTTTCCTCTTGGAATTTTAGTATGTTCACTACCTGTCATAATTTCTAAATCACCCCCAACATAATCTTCAGGGTCGGATAATTGAATGACTATTGATATTTTTCTGTGTGATATTTTACCAGGTCCAATATCTAAATGCCAATCATAGTGACCACCATTTCCTTCATATTCAGTATATTGAATATTATCAATAATAGCATTCAAATCAAATTTCCATATAGCATCATTTGATTCAACAACCTGATTCATTATTCGGTCAATAACCCATTCCCATTTAGAATCAAAAGGTAACCATTTGATATTACTTTTTCTGTATTTATCAGTGTTTTCTTCATCAACCACAAGTGCTTTAACAAATGAGTATTCTTTGGCATCTTCAACAATTTTATCAACTTCATCGGAAGAAAATCCTCCGTTAAACCAATAATAATTTGTTTGATTAATATCTTCTGATGGTGTAAAAATTGGTTTAAGTTCCATAATTTTTTTTATTTAATCCATATTTAATGTATTTATACCAAACTCTTTCGTGTAAAAAATAAAGAGTCATTTTGGTCAAAACTTCGAATCCTCCAATAGCTAAACCTATTTTAAAATTTCCAGTAATTAACCATCCAAGAATTGTAGTATCAATTGTACCAACAATTCTCCAAGTAATTGTTTTTAATAAGTGTCTTTTATAGTTAACCATTTTTTCTCATCTATTGAATGTTTCATTATAGTATCACCCCATTTTTTTAAGTAATCTATGTGTTTATACATCCGTATTACATTTATTTTTTTCAATTCATCAATAAACACATTTTTTTTGAATAAATCCAATCCAAATCCAACTTGTAACCAGCTTGGAAGAGTAAATGGGTCTTTACTAAAATGACTAATGTTTATTGGTTTCTTATCCCAAGAATCTAATAATTTTTGTAAACTTTCCGGAACTTGGGTTGTCTTTAAATATTGTTTCCAAAACTCACTATCATCTCTTTTAGTAATATAATGAAAATATAAAAAATCTAAAACATCATCATTCATTTTATTAACAAATTCATTGTATTGATTAATAAAATTTTCATTATAACTATTCATCAAATCATGATTTAACACCCATAATTGGGTTATAGCATTAAAAATTGATGTTGCCTCAATCGGTTCTGTAAATGCAGAACTTAACCCTATTGCTAAACAATTTTTAATCCATACTTTTCTATAAGCTCCCGCTTCAAATTTTATTGTATTAATAACTTGAATTGGGTGTCCCAATAATTCTTCAACCTCTAATTTAGCGTCAATTTCTGAAATATAATTTTTATCAAAAATATAACCACATCCAATTCTGTTTTGTAATGGTATTTGCCACATCCAACCATTTTTCATACAAATAGCTTTAGTGTATGGTTCAATTTTGTCATCAAATTGAGGTATTTGAAAAGCAATTGCAGTATTAACTTTCAGTTGATTTGTGTATGATTTCCAAGGTGAATTAAATAAATTTCCAATAATTAACCTTTTGAACCCGCTACAATCAAAAACAAAGTCACATTCAATTTTCATATCATCTAATTCAATCTCTGTAATATTACTATCATCGTCTTGAATAAAATTGTTTACAATTCCTTCAACTCTAATTACACCTCTCTCTTCGGCTTTTTTTCTTAAAAATTTACTAACCAAATGTGCATCAAAATGATATGAATAATTAGCAATTTGAGATGACCCATCAACATCACCATCAATCAATGGTGATTTATTTTTTCTTGCTAATTGTTCACTAATTTCACCCATTAAAAAAGTTGAGTCTGTTTGATACAGTAATCCAACAAATTCATTAATTAATTCACCATCATCATCATAACTATAATTGAGTTTTTGGTGTAACACCCCAAAAGAATGGAAATAATCTTTACCATCCCCATTCCAATTATCAAACAAAATCCCTAATTTATGTGTTGCATTTGTTTCCAAAATAAACTCAGATTCATTAATATCCAAAAACCTTAAAAATTCAGTTAAAGTTGGTACTGACCCTTCTCCAGCGCCTAAAATACCAATTGTTTCACTTTCAATTAAAGTAATTTTAGTTTTAGGTGATATTTTATTAACATATAATGCGGTTAACCATCCAGCGGCACCACCACCAACAATACATACATTGGAAAATTTTGTCATTATTAATTTTCGTATAATCCGTATTTAACGTATTTATCCCAAATTCTTTCGTGGAAAAAATACAACAATATTTTTGTTACCACCTCAATACCACCCAAAATAGCACCAATTTTGAAACTACCTGTTACCGCCCAACTTATTAGAACAGTATCAATTGTTCCTAAAATTCTAAAAGTAATTGCTTTAGCAATTTGTCGTTTATAACTTACCTTCATCACGTAATTGTTTCCTTATTTTAGTTGCTGAAATTTCTTTAATTTCCGTAGGTGGGATATGTTCAATAATATCATATCCAACACCCCTACCATAATTCACGGACTCAATATCAGGTATTATTGATATAATAATTTTTTTTTCACTAATTAAATCTTTAAGCTCTTGTTTTAAATTATCTAATACTTGTTGAGCGGTATATGGATTATTTTCATCAGTTGGGACATCCCTAATTGCTAACCAAACATTTTTACCTTCATTTAATCTTTGTTCAATTAACCATTGGTGACCTTTATGCCAAGGTTGCCACCTACCAATATATAGCGAGTATTTCATTTGCTGACTTGTTTGTTGTATCTAATATAACATCATTTTCACCAATTTGAAAGTCTTCAACAAAAAAATTTTCTTTACCTCGTATTTCTGAGGTTTTAACATAATAATAATTAATATTCAAATCTAAAAGTTGGTCTCTTATTTCTTTGTAAGGTGAAACAACCGATACAACAATATTAAATCCTTTATGGTCCAAAAATCTAACAATATTGTTAATATTTGTTAAATTTTTAATTCTACCTTCTTTGGAATAATCTTGATTATTAAATATTTTTCTTACATCATCACCGTCAATATGTATTCCATTAATTTTTTCTAATAAGGACTTGGCTAATGTTGTTTTACCCGAACCCGGTTGTCCATAAAACCAATAAATCATATTCTAGATGTTAATGGTAAATCATTAAATGGCCAACAATAAAAATTTGGTAAATCCATAATTGATTGAAGAACCGGAATTACCACCGTTGAATCTTTTACACTAAAGGTATATGCTTTATCTACTAAAGTTGAATTTTCAGTAACTGTATATGGTATTGTCCAAGGTGGTGGGTCTTGGAAATTAACCACGTATTTATTGTATATTTGTTCAGCTGTCATTAGAATATTAATTTACTATAATTAAACACTTCAAAATCTTTATTATAAAGTTGTTCAACTTTTTTTGCTCTTTGTTCACCTAAAGTTCCTGTGTAATAGGTTTCCCAACTTTCTCTACCAGGAGTAACATTTAGAGTGGGTAGGGTAGTTGAAATATTAGCACCGGGATTAAGAGTATTAATTTTATTTGCTATAGTAGGCCAATCACTGTTAATAGTTTCATATTTGTAGATTTCATCTACTTCAATTTCGTAAGTGTCATGATTACATACAAACCACCATTGTGGTCTTAAGAGTATAAATGTGTTGTCCCACCAATTCTGAGGTTTGTTTAATAATTCATCTAAATTTTCATCAAAATCTCTATTCCAATTATAGATTTTTTTCATAAAAAAATATGAAGATACATACCTGTCATAAGGGTTTCTTACTGTTGAAAAATTATAGTAGTTAGAAACATCTAACCCGTTAATTAACTCATCACTAACAGCTTTATTGTATCTTAAGTGTAATAAGGGAAGTGAAAGTTCTCTTTCATTTCCTAATAATGAATGTACGGAGCTTGAAGCCGTTTTTGTTATTTGTACAAAGACTGTTTGAATATCGTGATATACCATAATTTAACTTATTTTAACCATTGTTGAATTATCAGAAACTCCTTGATAGTTATACTCTTTACCTCCGTTCCACGGATAGGTATTTCTAGGACTTGAACCAACAGCTGGACTACTTACTACCAAAGAAGAATTAAAATATTGTCCAGTTAAAGAACTATAATTATGACTTAATAATCCTCTATAATTAGTAGATAATGTTGTAGTGTCTTTTAAAGTTATTGCATTATTATTTGGATTAAACTGGTACCAACGAATTACAGTATCACTATCACCACTAACATAAGAAACCATAAAATTAATTAAATTAGAAGTAACAGAACCTGCGGAGTTTACTATTTGAGTGTCAGCCATTTTTTCAACATGTATTCGTTCACCTCCGTTATTAAATAAACTTCCAGGTCCAAATACTGTATAAGTAGTACTATTTAGTAAAGTATATGTATTATTTCCAGGGTTGTTTTGGTATATTCTCATATAAACATACCAGTTACCCTCTGAAATATAATTCCACGCAATGGCAATGTAGTTATTTGTACCGTCGTTATAAATAATTGTACCTCCAAATGCTCTCATTCCAGGATTTTGATAGGCATCCCATATTTTAAAGGTAGTCATGTTAGATGTTAGTACGGTTCCGGTTCCATTTAAATTAACATCAAATTTTGCAATAACCATTCCTGAATTATGGGGACCCGGGTCTCCCCAATAAAGATAAAAAGAATACATTTTACTATTTACATTGTCCCAAGCTAATGCAGCTTGCATGTTATCATTTTGGACTACATAATCTTGATATTGTCCAGGTGACATTAATGATTGTGTCGCCATAGATGAAATAGATTCTCCATCTCTTTTAATAAAAATAACCAAATTACCTTGCCATTGTCTGTTAACTAATATCGCCACTACATCATAACCAGGAGCTCCTTGACCAACATAAAGTGCATCTTCTGGATTGACATAAGCATTATCTAAGACTGGAAAGCCGCTTGAAACTTGAGCCACATAACCTGGAGTAGCGGTAGGGGTAATATAATTATATGCCCAAGCATACATTTGCACTTGTAAATTATAGTAACCACCATCATTTGTTGTTGCTACCATTCCATACCCAGATGTAGTATTTAAAACTGGTGACCAAGCAGCTCCAATTGCTCCTCCTACAGGAATTGTATCGTAAGTATGATTACTAGCTAAAATTGACATGCAATTACTGCTTTGTAAGGAGGAACCTGAAATTGCGTAAATTGATACTCCTGGTCGCCATGCATTAGAACAACAAGCACTAGCGTAGTATCGTATCCCTGTAGTTGTATTTACAGATAATAGGTGTCCGTGAAAATCTCTTGTTGTTCCAACGTTTGGAACTCCGTAACTTAACCTATCTGATGGGCATTGATTGTCAAATAAATCATAATTAAATGTATTATTATCTCCATTTGAAACATTTGACTTATAATATGGTGAGTAATTAGTACCACCGTCAGTATCTCTACCAAAAAACCACTGAATATTTAAATTAGTACTTGTAGATGCTAATGGTGGTGTTCCAGATATATTATTTGTGTCTATATTGTTATAGACATCAGCCATACTTATTTGAACTTGTCCTGTTCCATCTAAAGGTCCTTGATTTAATGCTAAAAAAGCACCAACATCACCTAAAGAAAAATTTGAGTTTTGTACACCAGCTGGTCTTATATACGCCATTATGTTTTATTTTTTAAGTTATTAACTTCAATTTTTAATTCTTTGATAGCCTGTATCAATAATGGTACTAATCTGTCATAAAGAACGGTTTTGTATTCACCCCACTCAACAACTACTTCAGGTAAAACTTTTTCAATTTCTTGAGCAATTACACCTACTTCTCGTTTACCTACTCTTGAAGGTGCCATTGCTTCAGCTTCAGGTGTCCAATTATGTCTAACACCTCTGATACCATCAATCAACTCTAATGCGGAACCAATTGTTTCTATATTTGTTTTTAATCTTTCATCAGAAAAGAATGCTATAATATTTCCAGTTGCCCTAATTTCACCAGCAGTACCAGGTGACGTAGTATTTACTCCTAACGAAAATACTTGATTAACGGTCATTGTAGCACCATCAAATGTTAAGTTTGCTGAACCCGCTACGTTATTACCACCATCTTTATAAAGAACTTGGTTTGCTGAACCACCTGCTGGTCCTGTTGCTCCTTGTGCTCCTTGAGGTCCTGCAGCACCTTGTGCTCCTGTTGAACCACTACCAGTTGCTCCTTGAGCCCCTTGTGGTCCTAATGGTCCTGTCGCTCCTTGTGCTCCCTGAGGTCCATTTGGTCCTAATGGTCCTGTTGGTCCTAATGGTCCTGTTGCTCCTTGTGCTCCTGTCGCTCCTTGAGCTCCCTGAGGTCCTGTTGGTCCTGGTACAAATGATGGTGCTCCTTGAGCTCCTGTTGGCCCTGTTGCACCTTGAGCTCCTTGAGGTCCTGTTGGTCCTAATGGTCCAGTTGCACCTTGTGCTCCTTGAGGTCCTGTTGGTCCTAATGGTCCAGTTGCACCTTGTGCTCCTACAGCACCTTGTGCTCCCTGAGGTCCTAATGGTCCTGTTGCTCCTTGTGCTCCTTGAGGTCCTGTTGGCCCTAATGGTCCAGTTGCTCCTTGTGCTCCTTGGAATCCTTGAGCTCCCGTAGGTCCTGTTGGTCCTAATGGTCCAGTTGCTCCTTGTGCTCCCTGAGGTCCTGTTGGTCCTAATGGTCCTGTTGCTCCTTGTGCTCCTACAGCACCTTGTGCTCCTACCGCTCCTTGTGCTCCTTGAGGCCCTAATGGTCCTGTTGCTCCCTGAGCTCCTTGAGGCCCTAATGGTCCTGTTGGTCCTTGTGCTCCTTGAGGTCCTAATGGTCCTGTTGGTCCTTGCGCTCCTTGGAATCCTTGAGCTCCCGTAGGTCCTGTTGGTCCTGTTGCACCTTGAGCTCCTTGAGGTCCTAATGGTCCTGTCGCTCCTTGTGCTCCTTGAGGACCTGTAGGTCCAGTCGCACCTTGTGCTCCTTGAGGTCCTGTTGCTCCTTGAGCACCAGTCGCACCTTGTGCTCCTTGAGGACCTGTTGCTCCTTGTGCTCCTTGAGGTCCTGTTGCACCTTGAGCACCTGTTGCTCCTTGTGCTCCTTGAGGACCTGTTGCACCTTGAGCTCCTTGTGCACCTGACGTACCACTTGTTCCTGAACTACCTGATGAACCATTTTTACCGTTAAACCACCAACTTATTATTTGTTCATTTCCATTTGTAAGTGTTCCTGTACCTGCATTTAAACTTACTCCAAGTGTGACTACATTACCTGCAACCGCACTAACCGAGTTTATTACATATGTTCCACCTACAGCTGTAGTTAATTCATAAATTTCTAAATATGATGTGTTACCAGCATTTACTTGGTTTCTAATTGCCGCCCACCATTGAGTTGAATCAAAACTTGTTGGGTGGTAAGCATTTATGTTTACATATATTGTGTTGATACCCCCAACAACAGCTGTTTGAGTACCTCCCGCATAATAATTGATTTTTGTTGACGCTGGTGTTGTTCCTGCCGCAGTATCTAATAACCAAGAAATACCATTTCCTAAAGAACTTGCCCCACTAGTACCTGAACTCCCACTAGTACCTGAACTTCCGCTAGTACCTGAACTTCCGCTAGTTCCTGATGAACCTGATGTTCCTGAAGTCCCACTTGAACCTGATGTTCCGCTAGTTCCTGATGAACCTGATGTTCCGCTAGTTCCTGATGAACCTGATGTTCCTGAAGAACCTGAGCTTCCGCTGGTTCCTGATGTTCCGCTAGTTCCTGATGAACCTGATGTTCCTGAAGAACCTGATGTTCCACTAGTTCCTGATGAACCTGATGTTCCTGAAGAACCACTTGAACCAGATGTTCCACTGCTTCCTGAAGTACCACTTGAACCTGATGTTCCTGAGCTTCCACTAGTTCCTGAAGAACCACTTGAACCAGATGTTCCACTGCTTCCTGAAGTACCACTTGAACCTGATGTTCCACTAGTTCCAGATGCTCCTGATACTCCCGATGTTCCTGATGAACCTGAAGAACCGCTAGTTCCTGATGAACCACTTGTTCCGCTTGAACCTGATGTTCCTGAAGAACCTGAAGTTCCGCTTGAACCACTTGAACCTGATGTTCCTGATGAACCTGAAGAACCGCTAGTTCCTGATGAACCACTTGTTCCGCTTGAACCTGATGTTCCTGATGAACCTGAAGTTCCGCTTGAACCACTTGAACCTGATGTTCCTGATGAACCTGAAGAACCGCTAGTTCCTGATGAACCACTTGTTCCGCTTGAACCTGATGTTCCTGAAGAACCTGAAGAACCGCTAGTTCCTGATGAACCTGAAGAACCGCTAGTTCCTGATGAACCTGAAGAACCGCTAGTTCCTGATGAACCACTTGTTCCACTTGAACCTGAAGTTCCGCTTGAACCACTTGAACCTGATGTTCCTGATGAACCTGAGCTTCCACTAGTTCCTGATGAACCACTTGTTCCGCTTGAACCTGATGTTCCTGAAGAACCTGAGCTTCCACTAGTTCCTGAAGAACCTGAAGAACCGCTAGTTCCTGATGAACCACTTGTTCCACTTGAACCTGAAGTTCCGCTTGAACCACTTGTTCCACTTGAACCTGAAGTTCCGCTTGAACCACTTGAACCTGATGTTCCTGAAGAACCTGAGCTTCCACTAGTTCCTGAAGAACCTGAAGAACCGCTAGTTCCTGATGAACCACTTGTTCCACTTGAACCTGATGTTCCTGAAGAACCTGAGCTTCCACTAGTTCCTGATGAACCGCTAGTTCCACTTGAACCTGATGAACCTGATG
>Ga0209400_1000289_pt1 | contig 43805 bp, 37 predicted proteins | sample M_130807_EF_Meta_FD_187313 | JGI IMG/M metagenome (GOLD analysis project Ga0209400, IMG submission 187313) | Freshwater microbial communities from Lake Montjoie, Canada to study carbon cycling - M_130807_EF_MetaG (SPAdes) (version 2) | ecosystem: Environmental > Aquatic > Freshwater > Lake... | reverse complement strand
GAGATGCGCTTCCAGAGCGCCCCGATGTCGACGGGCGACGCGGCAGCCGGCACAGGGGCCGGCGGCGGCGGCGCCGGCGTCACATGGGGCGCGGCGCTTTTTTTGCGGGCAACCCCGGCGGCGCACCGGCGGCGGAACCGCCGGCAGCAGCAGCCTCTCCCACGGGCGCAAAGCGCGCCGCGAGCGCCATGCGCACCACGGCCGCGTCGAAGAGCGTGCGCGGTGCCCCGCTCTGCTTCACCGCGCGGAGCACGGCGTCGCTGACGGCAATCAGGTGCGCGAGCGTGGCCGGCTCGAAGCTCTTGGCGTCGCGTGCCGCGTCGGCGCGCGCTTCCTCCGCCAGCTCCACCAGCTCGCTGTCGGCGCCGCAGACCGCGGCCACCATCAGCGTGCGGAAGCGGTCGGCCATGAGTTCGAGCGCCTGCTCGATGCTGGTGCCGCCTTCGAGCAGCGCCGCGCAATGTTCGAGCGCGGACCGCGCGTCGCCGGTGCCGATCGCCGAGACCAGCGCAGCAACCACCGATGCATCGGGCATGCCGAGCACCTCGGAGAGGAGCTGCGCGGTGATGCGGCCGTCGCCGCTCGCGGCCACCAGGCGGTCAAGCAGGCTGAGGCCATCGCGCATGGAACCATTGGCCAGGCGCGCCACCTGCATCACGGCGGCGTCGTCGGCGGCGATCGATTCCTTCGCCAGCACGTCCTTCAGGTGTCCCGAGATCTTGGTCGCGGCGATGTTCCGGAAGTCGAAGCGCTGGCAGCGGCTCTGGATGGTGGCCGGCACCTTGTGCGCCTCCGTGGTGCACAGGATGAACTTCACGTGCGCCGGCGGCTCCTCCATGGTCTTGAGCAGCGCGTTGAACGCCGGCGTCGTGAGCATGTGGACTTCGTCGATGATGTAGATCTTGTAGGCACTGCGCGCGGGCGCGATGCCGGCGCCCGCGATCAGGTCGCGCGCATCGTCGATGCCGCGGTTGGACGCGCCGTCGATCTCGACGACGTCGATGTCCTCGCCGCGCATGATGGCGTCGCCGATCTCGCGCGCCTGCACCTGGCCATGCGCGTTGAGGGCGCGCGCGAAGATGCGCGCCATGCTTGTCTTGCCCACGCCGCGCGTTCCGCAGAAGAGGTACGCGTGCGCGGTGCGGCCGGTCGAGATGGCGTTCTGCAGCGTGCGCGAGATGGACTCCTGGCCCACCACCTCGTCGAAGGTGCGCGAGCGGTACCGGCGCGCGAGCACCGTGTACGACTTGGTGGCCGCAGGCGCTGCGTCCTCGAGGCCCGGAATGAGGCTCGACGCGGGCTCCTCCGCCGGAGCGTCCGCGTCCTTCTTCTTCTTGGTGCTGCTCGCCACGGTGAACTCGTCCTGCGCGGGGCGCAAAAAGGAAGTTCGGCGGCTGGGAGGACGGCCAGGCTTACCGGCGCTCGGCCGACAACGCTTATGGCTGCTGCGGTCAAGCCCTGACCAGGTTCACGGGCCGACCGACGACGGGACCCGGCCGTCCTCCTCGCCGCCGAGGGAGCCGAATGGTAGCCGATCCCGGGGGCCCGCCGATCCCTGCGGACTACACTCGTCCCGGCATGACCGAGACCGCCAACGATCGCCCGGCCGAGGACGCCCCGAAGGCCTCGATGCCCCCGTCGCCGGGCCGCCGCAACCGCCTGGCGGCGGCCGACGCGCGCAGCCAGCGCATCCTGATCCTGGTGCTCCGGGCCATCTTCGTGGTGGTGCTCATCTCCGTGGTGGTGCTCACCGTGGCGAGCAACCGCACCAGCGCGCTCGACTTCGGCTTCAGCACCGTCGTGGGTCTCCTCATCGCCGCCGCGGCGCTCGGGCTCATCATCATCACGGTCGACGCACTGACCCCCAACAAGCGCCTGGCATGGGTGGTCGGCATCTTCGTCGGCATCATGATCGGCCTCGTGGGCGCGGTGGCCGTGGGCAGCGTCATCGACCTGGTGGCGGGCGCGTGGGACCTGAAGGAATCGAGCGCCGTCTACCTGGGGCTCGTCAAGGTCACCATCGGCATCGTCCTCGTCTATCTCTCCGTCTCGGTGGTGCTCACCACCCGCGACGACCTGCGCCTGGTCATCCCGTACGTGGAGTTCGCCAAGCAGGTGCGCGGCGCGCGGCCGCTCCTCCTCGACACCTCGGTGCTCATCGACGGCCGCTTCGAGGACCTCGGCCGAACCGGCATCCTGGACGCGCCGGTGGTGGTGGCGCAGTTCGTGATCGACGAGCTGCAGGCACTCGCCGACTCCGGCGACGGCACCAAGCGCCAGCGCGGGCGCCGCGGCCTCGACGTGCTGCAGCGGCTCCAGGGCAATCCGTGGATCGACCTCGAGGTCGAGGACTTCCGCACCGAGGGCCGCTCCACCGATCGCGCGCTGGTGGAGGTGGCCAAGGCGGAGCGCTTCCGCATCGTGACCACCGACACGGGCCTGGAACGCGTGGCGCAGATCAACGGCGTGGCGTGCCTGAACCTCAATGCGGTGGCCACGGCCATGCGCACCGGGCAGGTCACCGGCGAATCGCTGCGCATCGTCGTGGTGAAGCGCGGCGAGAACCCGCACCAGGGCGTGGGATTCCTGGAGGACGGCACGATGGTGGTGGTCGACCACGGCGCGCGCCGCATCGGCGAGACGGTGGAGACCGTGGTGACGAACACCGTGCAGACCTCCGCGGGAAGGCTGATCTTCGCGCGACTGGCGGAGGGCACCGAGGGCACCGCTGCGGAATCCGGACCGACGGACGAGGTCAATTCGAACGAAACCCGCCCCGCCGAGCCAGGCACTTCCTCGATGGCACGCGCCGCCACCACGCAGCCGCGCACGCCGCCCCGCCCCGGGCAAGAGCCGAATGAATCACGTCGCCCGCGCAACCCGCGCAGGTGATGACTGACGCACGCGCCGAGAATGACGAACGCACGCGCAGCTGAATGACGAACGCTTGAGAGGAATCACGCCGCCGGCTGCATCGGCCGCGGCGCAGGACCCGCGCAGGAGACCCGCGCCAACGCGCATCCGCAACGGGCGCACTCGAGCGAGAGTGCATCGCACAGGGATCGAATCATCGCGGCAGTGACTTCGTCGTCGGTGGAGACCACGATCTCCGTCGTCGCGCCGGACACCGTGCATTCGATGCGGACTTCCGTACCGAGTCCCCACGCACTCATCAGCATCACGCCGCCCCGCTGCCCAAGCAGCGAGCGGACCGCGCGCCGCAGTTGCGTGCGGAACGACGCGCGCACCGGGGCGGAGATCGGCATCTCGAACCGCGGGCCGATGACGAACGAACTGGTCAGTTGGACGGACATGGAAGCACCTCGCGCGCGGCCAGGCGAGCGGCCGCAGGTGCTTCATCGGCAGCGCCGTGCGCCGATCCTCAATCTGCGTCGGTGCGATTCGGCGGCAACGTCCGGTCTGCCGGGACGGTTCCGGAAACGTCGACGTCCGGGGTGCGGGCCGCGGCGTCCTGTGCAGTGCGCTTGCCTGCCTCGAACCATTCGCGGAACGTGCCCTGGGCGGCGCGGAGCGCGTCACCCACCTCGCCTTCCTGCGCCAGGGCGCGATCAAGCGCCTGTCGGGCATCGGCCACGAAACGGCCGATGTCGGCAAGCGCCGACGCGATCACTTCCTGCTGGGAGGAAGGCGGTTCGTCAGGGGTACCGTGCTGTTGGTCTGGGGTGGTCACGCGGCCTCGTTGGCGGCACGATAGTCGCCAACCTCACCGAGCTCCAACTCTTCCAGGAACGATTGAACCGCTTCCTGCAGTTCCGCGTGTTCCGGGGCGTCCAGCGTGGAGAGCGCCGCCGTCACCTGCTGGACATGGGTCACCGGCAGGGCCTGCAGGATGGTTGCGGCCGCGGAAGCATCGAGCGCCACCACCAGCCGCGCCGCGCGTTCCACGCCGCCACCGTCGATCCAGGCACGGACCACGCTTGCAGCCTCCTCGGGCGTCGAACGCACCGCATCGGAGGCCTCGGTTCCGGGAATCGGTTCCTCGTCGAAGGCCGGCATCGAAACGTCTGCAGCCAGTGCAGCGGAACCCGCCGGAGCCGGACGCCGCCATGCCCACCACGCGAGCGCCACCACGCCGGCAAGGGCAGCGAACGCCCAGCCGATGGGGAATCCCTGCGCCGCGCCGGAACCGCCGAGCGGCGTGCCGCGCTCCCGTGCAGCTGCCTCGTCCGTCTCGATCCGCGCGGGGTTCGACGCGGAATACGCATCGACCGGGCGCGCGGAAACCACGTGCTCCGTTTCCGCCTGCGGCGCAACCGCCACCGACACCGCGCACACCTGCGCTCCGGGCGCCGAGAGGAACAGGTCCAGCCGCTCCGCCACGCGCACCCGTTCCAGGTCGAGGTACCGCGCCAGGTCGCCGCCGGCCTCGTACTCCGCGCGGGTGATCGCCACGCTGTGCGGAAGCTCGATCGCTGCCACCATCGCACCGCCCTCGCCCTCGTGCACACGCACCGATACGCCGGGAATGTCGGAGAGCAGCGCCGTCACCAGTTCGGATGCCCGCTCCTCGCGCGCCCGGGAGACGTCCGCCCGCACGCGCGCGTCTGCATCGCGCACGGAACGCACTCGTCCGCTGCCGGCATCGATGATCGCCACCGATTCCGGACGCATGCCGCCGCATGCACCCGCCACCATCACGGCCACGGCATCCACCAGGTCCTGCGGCATCGTGCCGGCGCGCATGGCCACGGTCACCGAAGCCCCTGCGCTGCCGGACGCCCCGGGGGCGAAGGAGCGCGGCGCATCGCTCACCACCACGGTCGCGCGCTCGACGCCGGGCTGCATGGCGATCGACTGCTCGAGCGTCTTGATGGTGGCGGCCAGGCGTCGCGCCCGGGAGCTCTCGCCGCTGGCGAACACCGACTCATCCTCCAGCGCGGCGGCCACGGCATTTCCCGAGGAACGAGGCATGGCGGTATCCGCGGCTCGCGGCGCGTCCGCTGCCTGCACCCACAGTGCGCCGCCACGGACTTCGCATGAAATGCCGGCACGCACCAGGTTCGCACGGGCGCTCTCGATGCTGCCCGCGGGGACCGCGAGCGCCACGCGCGATGGCGATTCCGCCGGACGCAACGCAAACCACGCACCGCCCGCCAGCGCCACCGCAGCAACCGCCATGGCGGCACCGCGCCACTGCGGCGGGATCGCCCGCACGGGCGCGGGTTCTCCGTACTCGACGATTTCCTGGCGGCCGGCATCGACGTTGTCGTCTTCGATCATGTCCATGGTGTTCATTCCTTGCACGCGCCTCAGGCGCGGATGTCACGCACCTGCGAGTAGGCCTCGAGCATCGCGTTGCGCACCGCCTGCAGCATCTGGAACGCGGCATCGGCCTTGCGCGTGGCCAGCAGCACGCCCTCCACGTCGGAGGATTCGCCCGAGCGCACCATGGCGGCGGCCCGTTCGGCCTCGGCACCGAGCGCACGCGCCTCTTCAAGGCCGGCCTGCACACGCGCGAGCAGCGCTTCCGAGGGCGGCATCGCCTGCGCGGCGACCGCGCCGGACGCCGGCGCCGCAGCGTCCGCGGCGAGCGCGCGCGTTGCATGCATGGCCGCCCCGGCATGTCCGATCGATGCGATTGGATCCGTCACCCTGCGCTCCGGGAAGACTTGGGATGCACGCGCCCCGCATCCGTGCGGAGCGACATGCATCACCTGCTTCATGGATCGGCAGGATCTGCCGGAGGGCTGCAATTTCTGCGCGGCCGGTAACGCGGCCTGTGGTCGGCTACAGGTGCTCGGGCACCAGCCCGGCGTCCTTCCACTGCCTGAGCTTCATCCCCAGGGTCCGGACGCCGATGCCCAGCGCCTTGGCGGAGCGATCCCGGTGCCCGCCGAAGCGCTCGAGCGTGGCCACCACCACCTGCCGTTCGATCGTCTCCAGGGTCACGTTCCCGTCGCAGGCCACCGGCGTGGGCTCGGCGCTCCGGGAGCGGAACACCTCCAGCTCGCGGGTGAGCTGCTCGACGCGCTCGATCAACGCACGGTGCGTCCCTTCCACCCCGGCAGCCACTTCCTGGAATGCGTCCACCAGCTGACCGAAGGTGGGAACGGCGACTGCGGACCGGCTTTCGCCGGCCGCCGTCAATCGCATCGCGCGTGCGTCCATTCCGTCGTGCACCGCCGTGTTCCTCTGGCCTGTGGGCGGATCCGTCCACCCGCCTCGGTCATCGGCGTTCGGTGTCGGGCGACTTGAGGCGCAGCACGCGACGCAGCAGGAGCCCGCTGCCGACTCCCAGGAGCGCGAAGCCGAGCGCGCCGCCGCACGCCCACGCCGACGCATCGCTCTTCTGCGGCGAAAGCACCACGGCCGGGCCCAGCACGCCGCCCACCGGGTCGATGCGCCGGATGGCCGCCCCGCCCTCCCCGGTCGGCACGAAGATCGCGAACGCATCCCCGAGTCCCAGCACCGCGCTCGCGCGGTCGGGTGCCTCGAACGAGGAGACCCGCAGCACCGAGTCGCTCCGGAGGATCTCGATCGCCCGCATGCCGCGGTCAAGCCGCATCAGCACGGCCGGGCGACGCGCGCCGTCGATGAAGCCGAGGAAGCCAACGTCCCGCGCGCGCACGTCATGCGCAGCCCATGTTCCGTCCGGGAGGCGAACGGTGATCCGCGCATCCGCTCCCACGAGCGCCGGGCTCCGGGCCACGGTCGCAAGGCGCATGCCGGCGACAGGCGGCGCATCCGCCACCGGCAACCAACCGCGAGAACCAAGGACTTCGAGCGGCGCGCCGGAGCGCAACGCAAGCAGGCCGTCATCAAGCGGTGCGACGCCGAGAAGTTCACCGTCGCCCGGAAGACTCGGATGGATCAGCACGGCCCCGGAGTAGAAGGCACCGGTGGCCGGATTGCGCTCCATGGCAAGCGAATAGACGTCGCGCCGCCCACCGGCCTGCGCCGGCGAGAGCACCATCCAGAGCCGCGGGCCCGCCGCCGCCAGGGCTTCCACCGCACGGGGCAGTGACATTGCCTCGCGCACGCAGTCGCAGCCCATGTCGACGGAGTGGTGCAGGAGCACGCGCTCCGTGCCCGTCGCGCGCGTGCGCTCCACCACGATCCACGCATTGCGCCCGTCCGACGCCGCGGGCATGGCACGGTCGCCGGCGCGCGCCGCAGGCGCCACGAGCAATGCAAGCGCAACCATCAGCCATCGACCGCTCACTTCGATTCCTCGACCTGCTCGGGCGCAAAGAGCGAACGCAGCGCATCCATGTCGTACAGCCCTGGGCGATCCGCAGCATCGGCATCCGCGCGCGCACTGTCGAGCGCAATCGAGAGCGTCACGCCGCGGCCCTCGTGGGAACCGGCGATTCGCCGCGGAATGCGCGGCCACGCGCCCTGCGCCTCGCCGACAGTCTCCACCGGCATCATCTCGCCGAACTCCACGCGGGCCGCGGAACCGTCCGGCCAACGCAGGCGCACCGCACGTGGTACCAGCGTCACCGGGTCGAACCCCGCGCGCGCCAGGATGCCGACGGGATTCGCGGCGTCGTCGGCCAGGCTGAACCACGCCAGCCCATCCTCCATCTCCGCCACCGCACCCGCGGCCGGCAGGAGCGGCAGCAATCCCATGTAGCGGGGATTCGCCGCCAGCGCATCGTTGGCGCCCTGCGACTGCGCACCCGTGCCGATGGCGCCCCACTCCATGCGGGAGGGCTTGGCCTTCGGGAAGATCGACCACCAGCGCCGGCCGTCGGTCCCGAGCATCGCATAGCGATCGCCGAACTTGGAAATGCTCGCGGCGCAACCGCGCACGGCAGCCCAGCGCACATCGGCATCGCCCTGCTCGAAGTGGTTTCCGTCATCGTCCTTCCAGCGGATCTCCGCCACGCCCTTGGCATGGAGGAATCGCAGGCTCCCCACGCGCGCGCGCTCGCTGGCGGCCACGGCGTCGGCGGCGGGCCCGGCAGCCGGCACCGGCGCGGACGGACTCGAAGCGGTCGGACCCGAAGCCATCGGCGAATCAACCGCGCGCGGTGCGCACGCAACAAGCGACGCCACGGCGAGCAACGCCGCAGCCTTCGTCAATGCACTCACGCAACGCTCCCGGCGCCCCGCGCTCACAGCTCGCTCTGCATCACCTCGCCGAGGTGCTCGGAGAGTTCCTGCAGGTCCTCGTCGCGGATCCGGGGGTTGAGAACGCGAATCGGCGGGATCGTCTCGTCCATCCCGCGCTTCTGCACCAGCCAGTGCTCGGTCTCGCCCTCGCGGTCGACGCGCACGTGGCGGAGGAGCTTCTTGCGAAGGAGGATCAGGCACATCAGCCAGCGGTACGCCACGCGCTGGGCGCGGTCGTCGCCCTCGAGGCGATCGAAGAGCTCCATGAGCGTGTCGTCGTCCACCAGCAGTCGCTTCTTGGCGTCGGGCTCGGGTGCGGTGGTGCGCCAGAAGCAGACCAGGCCCTGCGGCCGGGCGCCGGCCTTCCAGGCCTCGACCGCGAAGTCGCGGCGCACGAACTCGTGGCCGCTCTCGTCGCCGGCGGGCGCGTCGCACAGGGTGGCGACGATCGGCTCCCCGGGGACAAGTGCTCGCCCATCGGAGGCGCAGGCGGCGGTGAAACGACCAAGCTGGAACGAACCGGGGACGCGTGACATCGGAGGCATCGTAGTGGGGAGCGGCGCCCCCGGCCCGAACCTATACTCGCGCCACGATGCTTGAACGGCTGGGACAGGTCTTCCGCGGCAATGAGCCGGTCGCGATCGCGATCGAGCTCGCGGTGATCTGGGCTGCCGTGTTCCTGATGCTGCGCTTCCTGCGCGGTACCCGCGGTGCGGGCGTCCTGAAGGGCGTGATCGTCATCCTGGCCACCCTGATCCTGGGCCTGCGCTTCGCGGAGACCGGGAGCGATACCTTCGCACGCCTGCGGTTCGTGGGCGAGGCGCTGGTGGGCACCCTGGCCCTGGCGCTGGTGGTGATCTTCCAGCCCGAGCTGCGGCAGGCGCTCATCCGCCTCGGCCAGACCGGCTGGTTCCGCGGCACCGACCCGCGCTTCGCGGAGATGGTGCCCGCGGTCGACGAGGCCGTCGAGTTCCTCAGCCGCAACCAGTTCGGTGCGCTGATCGTCATCGAACGCGGCGTGCCGCTCTCCGACATGACGGCCACGGGCGTGGCGATCGACTCGGTGGTCTCCGCGCGGCTCCTCGAATCCGTCTTCTGGCCCAACAGCCCCCTCCACGACCTGGCGGTGGTGATCAGCGGCAATCGCATCGTGGCGGCCAACGTGCAGCTTCCCATTGCCGATGCATCGAGCGTGCCGGCGCGCCTCGGCTCCCGCCACCAGGCGGCGGTCGGTGCCACCATGGAGACCGACGCGGTGGTGGTGGTGGTGAGCGAGCAGACCGGCGCCATCCGCATCGCGCGCCACGGCGCCATCTCGGAGCCGATCGCCTACGACGACTTCGCCCCCGCCCTCCGTACCGCGCTCACCGCGGTGGAGGACGCCGAGCACGCCCCCAGCCGGACGGAGTCGGCATGAAGAAGAAGCCCACGTGGCGTTCCGAGGCGCTCAACATGGTGGCCGCGGCCATCATCGCGCTCCTCGTCTGGGCGTATGCCAACGACCGCACCCGCGAGGCCGCCTCCGTCTCCGGAACGCTCCGGCTCTCGCCGTCCGACCCGCGCGTCCAGTTCGTGGAGCCGGCCACCGCGGTGACGCTCGCCGTCGAGGTCCGCGGCTCGCGGCGCGCCATCGAGACGTTCGAGGACGCGGTGCGCACCGGGCTCTCGCTCTCGATCGGCACCGACGGGCTGTCCGCGGACAACGGTTCGCACGTCGTCAGCCTGAAGGACGTGCTTGCATCCAATCCCACGGTCGCCGCCTCCGGCGCCGAGGTGGTGCGCGTACGCCCCGAGACGCTGCGCTACGAAGCCGGCGCGCTGATCACCGAGCAGGTGCCCGTGGCGGCGGTCCTCCCGAACACTGCCGTCCGCGGCCAGATCGCCATCGATCCACCCGTGGTCTCCGTCACGCTCCCCGAAGCGGCGCGCAAGGCCATCGGTGCGCTGACCGTGGATGCCGCGGTGGAGACCCGCAACCTCGAACCCGGCAAGCCGCAGCAGGTGGACGTCGAACTGCGCCTGCCCGAGGCACTCTCGCGCTGGAAGGAACTCTGCCGCGTGGTGCCGCCGCGCGCGCGCGTCTCGTTCGAGCTTCTCTCGGCAAGCAGCGACTACACCGCCGCGCGCGTCGGCGTCCGCATCGCCATGACGCCCGACGAGGCCAACCGCTGGGAAGTCACGCCGGAGCCCGGTTCCGAGGCGATCACGGATGTCACCTTCACCGGCCCGCGCGCCGGCATCGATGCACTCACGTCCGGCACGTTCACGCCCGCCGCGGTCGTGGACCTCGGCGGCACCGCGCCGCGCATCGGCACAGGCTCCTACGCCGTGACGTTCTGGCACCTGCCGGAGGGCGTCACCATCACGAAGGCCGGAATCGGCGGCACCAGCCCGGTGCTGAAACTCCGCGTGATGCCGCGCGAGCAGGCGCCTCGACGCTGACCTCGCGACTCACCCCGCGCGCACCGCGTGCCAGTTCTTCTTCCCGCGCCGCAGCAACGCCACCTGCCCATGGAGCAGGCTTGCCGGCGTCAGGCGCGCCTCCGCGGCGGCCTTCTCGCCGTTGACGAGCACGGCACCCGCCGCCAGGAAATCGCGCGCCTCGCGCTTGCTTGCGGCAAGCGTCGTGCGCGGCAGGAGGTCGAGGAGGGCAACGCCTTCCCCACCGAGTTCACCGGGCTCCAGCACGGTGAACGGCAGGTCCTCGGCGATCTCCGCGATGGTCCGCGCATCGAGCGATGCCACCTCGCCGGAGAAGAGCGCCTTGCCCGCGGACTCCGCGTTGGCGCGCTCGGTGGCGCCGTGGAAGAGCTCGGTCATCTCGTTCGCCAGGACGCGCTGTCCCTCGCGCTCCTGCGGGCGTTCCGCGGCGGAGCGCTCGAGCTCCGCCACGCGCTCCTGCGGCAGGAAGGTGAACCACTTCAGGAAGCGCACCACGTCGGCATCGGCGGTGTTCAGCCAGTACTGGTGGAAGCGGAACGGGCTGGTGCGGTCGGCCGTGAGCCAGACCGCGCCCTTCTCGCTCTTGCCGAACTTGGTGCCGTCGGACTTGGTGACCAGCGGGTTGGTGATCCCGTACGCCTCGCCCTGCGCCATGCGCCGCACCAGGTCGATGCCGCTCACGATGTTGCCCCACTGGTCCGCGCCGCCAAGCTGCACGGTGCATCCCGCAGTCCGGAAGAGGTGCAGGAAGTCGTACGCCTGCAGGATCATGTAGCTGAACTCGGTGTAGCTGATGCCCTGCTCGCGGCCTTCGAGGCGGCTCTTCACCGAATCACGCACGATCATCTGGTTCACGCTGAAGTGCTTGCCCACGTCGCGCAGCAGGTCGATGTAGCCCAGGTTGCGGAGCCAGTCGCCGTTGTTGACCATCTTCGCCGCGCGGTCACCCGCCGCGGAGAAGTCGATCACGCGCGCGAAGATCTCCTTCTGGCGCGAGACGTTGTGCTCCACCAGCTCGGGCGTCATGAGCTGCCGCTCGGCGCTCTTGCCGCTCGGGTCGCCGATCAGCCCGGTGCCGCCGCCCATGAGGACGATGGGCCGGTGGCCCGCGCGCTGCCAGTGGGCCAGGAGCTTCATCGCCACGTAGTTGCCCACGGTCAGGCTGTCGGCGGTGGGATCGAAACCCGCGTACGCCACGCGACCGGGCGTGGAGAGGTACGCCGGCAGCGTGTCCGAGGTGGTCTGGTGCAGAAGGCCGCGCCAGGAGAGTTCGCTCAGGAAGCCCGGCGTGGTCATGACGCCAGCGCCCCGCTCTTGGAACGGATGTCGGCCAGCATGTCGGCCCAGCTCTTCTCGAACGACTCGGCGCCCTGCTTCTGGAGCGCAGCGGCCGTGCCCGCCAGGTCGATGCCAGCGGCCTTCGCCTCGGCGAGCGCCGCACGCAGCGGGCCGCCATCCGGCGGCAGCACCGCGGTCACGGCACCTTCCGCATGGAACGCCTGGAGCGTTGCCTCGGGAACGGTGTTGACGGTGATCGGCGAAGCGAGGCCCGCCACATAAAGCGACGGCGGGAGCTTGGGGTCCTTGGTGCCGGTGCTCGCGTAGAGGAGTCGCTGCGGTCGCGCACCCTTCGCCTGCAGCGCCAGCCAGCGCGCCGACGAGTGCAGCTCCACGTACGCCGCGTACGCGTCCGCACCGATCGCCAGACCCACGCGATTCTTCAGGTTGGCGGGGAGCTTGGCATCAAGCGTCGCATCCCAGCGCGAGATGAAGAGGCTCGCCACGCCCGCCACCACCGGCGACTTGCCAGCCGCCACGCGCCGCTCGAGACCGCGCAGGTACGCATCGGCCGCCGCCAGGTAATGCGCGGTGTCGAAGAGGAGCGTCACGTTGATCGGCACGCCGCGGAACGTCAGTTCCTCGATCGCCGGCAGGCCGGCGGCCGTGCCCGGGACCTTGATGAAGAGGTTCGGCTTCGCCGCACGAGCGTGGAGTGCCACCGCCTGCTCCACCGTGCTCGTGGCGTCGTAGGCAAGGAGCGGGCTCACCTCGAGCGAGCACCAGCCGTCCACGCCGCCCGTGCGTGCGTGCACGCCGGCGAACAGGTCGCAGGCGCGCGACAGGTCATCGATCGCCACGGCGAAGAAGACGTCCTCCTCCTTCATGCCCTTGGCGGAGAGCTCGGCCACCTGCGCGTCGTAGTCCCTGCTGCCGGAGATGGCCTTCGCGAAGATCGTCGGGTTCGAGGTCAGGCCCACCACCGACCACTCCGCGATGTACTTCTGGAGCTGCCCGCCGAGCATGGCGCGGGTGATGTTGTCGAGCCAGATGGACTGGCCGGTCATCGAGAGAACGGCGGTGGGAACGGTGTTCGACATGGCCCTATCCTACTTCCCTCCATGGCCGCCACACCCGCACTGAACGAACTCCCCGCCTTCCGCTCCCTCACCGCGCACGCCGCGCGGATCCGGTCGTCGCACCTGCGCGACCTGTTCGCCGCGGACCCTGGCCGAGCCGGCGAGTTCTCTGCCGAGGCGCACGAGATCCACATGGATTTCAGCAAGCAGCGCGTGGACGCGGCCGTGATGCGCGACCTGCTGGCGCTCCTGGGCCAGACCCCGTTCGCTGTCCGCCGCGCCGGGATGTTCGCGGGCGAGCACATCAACGTCACCGAGGACCGCGCGGTCCTCCACGTGGCACTCCGTGCCCCGCGCGGCTCCGTGATCCGCACCGACGGCGTCGACGTGGTGCCGCAGGTCCATGAGGTGCTCGACCGCATGGCCGCCTTCGCCGACCGCGTCCGCGCCGGCGAGTGGAAGGGCCACACCGGCAAGCCCATCCGCAACATCGTGAACATCGGAATCGGCGGCAGCGACCTCGGCCCCGCCATGGCCAACGATGCGCTGCGCGACTTCGCGGCGCCGGGCCTCGTGTTCCGCTTCGTCTCCAACGTCGATCCCGGCGACTTCGCCTGGAAGACCGCGGACCTCGATCCCGCGGAGACGCTCTTCATCGTCGCCAGCAAGACGTTCACGACGCAGGAGACCATGACCAACGCCCGCACGGCGCGTGCATGGAGCCTGGCGGCCTTCGGCGGCGACGAGAAGAGCGTGGCGCGCCATTTCGTGGCCGTTTCCACCGCCGCGGACCTGGTCACGAAGTTCGGCATCGACCCCGCCAACATGTTCATCTTCTGGGACTGGGTCGGCGGCCGCTACTCCATGGACAGCGCCATCGGCCTGAGCACCATGCTCGCCATCGGCCCCGCGGCGTTCGGCGAGATGCTGGCCGGCTTCCACGAGATGGATCGCCACTTCCTCGAAGCACCCGCCGAGCGGAACCTGCCGGTCCTGATGGGCCTCCTCCAGGTCTGGAACACCACGCTGATGGGTTTCGGCGCGCACGCCGTGCTCCCGTACTGCCAGCACCTCCACCGCTTCGCCGCGTACCTGCAGCAGCTGGAGATGGAATCCAACGGCAAGCACGTGCAGCTCGACGGCACGCCCACTGCGTGGGACACCTGCCCCGTCATCTGGGGCGAACCCGGCACCAACGGCCAGCACGCGTTCTTCCAGATGCTGCACCAGGGCACCATCATCGTGCCCGCGGACTTCATCGCCTTCGCGGAGCCGAACGTCGATTCGCTGGGCATGCACGACATGCTCTTCGCCAACGCCATCGCGCAGGCACGCGTCATGGCGTTCGGCCAGACGCCGGAGGAACTGCGCGCACAGGGCACGCCCGTGGCGCTCGTCATGCCCAAGGAGATGGACGGCAACCGCCCCACCACCTTCCTCCTCTGCCGCAAGCGCACGCCGCGCGCCCTCGGCCGGCTGGTGGCCCTCTACGAGCACGCCACCTTCACGGCAGGCGCCGTCTGGAACGTCGACAGCTTCGACCAGTGGGGCGTGGAACTCGGCAAGAAGGCCTGCAGCAGCCTGCTTCCCATCCTCAACGGACCGGCCGCCGCGGCCCCGGACGCGAGCACCGATGGACTGGTGAAGCGCTACCGGCACTGGCGCGGGCGCTGAGCAATCGCCGAGGCGTTCACCGAAGTGATCGCCGAGGCATTCGCCGCGCACTCACGCCGAACGGCGGAGCCGCGCAATGCACTCGGGCACCATGCGCGCGGCCTCGTCCACCTCTTCGGCGGTGGTGAGCCGCGAGATGCTGAAGCGCACGCTTCCATGCGCCACGCGCGGCGGAATGCCCATCGCAAGAAGCACCGGCGACGGATCAAGCGAACCGCTCGAGCACGCCGCGCCTGCACTTGCGGAGATCCCGCGCTCGGAGAGGAGCAGGAGGATCGCCTCCGCCTCAAGCCCCGGGAAGCCGATGTTGGTGGTGTTCCAGAGCCGCTCGGCGCCGGCGGCGTTGACCACCGCGTCGGGCACTGCCGCACACACGGCCGCCTCGAACCGGTCACGCAGTGCCGCGCCGCGCGCGCGGCCGTCGCCGGCGAGCCACGCCATCGCTGCCTCGGCCGCCGCGCCCATGCCCGCAATGCCGGGCACATTCTCCGTACCGCCACGCCGCTCGCGCTCCTGCGGGCCGCCGATCACCTGCGGCGCCACGCGCACGCCGCTGCGCACCCAGAGCGCGCCGATGCCCTTCGGCCCATGGAACTTGTGCGCGGCGAAGCTGGCCAGGTCCACCGGCATCGAACGCAGTTCGCAGGGCATGCGGCCCACCCACTGGGTGGCGTCACTATGGAAGCGAACGCCCGTGGCCCTGCACAGCGCGCCGATCCCGGCAATCGGCTGCACTGCGCCCGTCTCGTTGTTGGCCCACATCACGCTCACCAGCGCAATCTCCGGCGCGCGTGCATCGAGGATCTCCGCCAGGTGCCCCAGATCCGCGTTGCCCGCGGCGTCGCAGCGCAGCCACACCACCTCCGCCAAGCCGCGCCCGGCAAGCGCCTCGCATGCCTCGCGCACCGCGCTGTGCTCCGTCTTCATGGTGACCAGCACGCGCCGCCCCTGCTGGCCCTGCAGCTGCAGTGCCTGGAGCGACCCCTCGATCGCCAGCGTCGCGCCCTCGGTGCCACCGCTCGTGAAGACGATCTCGCGATCGCCCGCACCGACGAGCCGCGCCACGGATTCGCGCGCCAGCTCCACCGTCCGTCGCGCGTCGATCCCGGCACGGTGCACGCTCGACGGATTGCCCCATCCGCGCACCAGCGAGTCGGTGACCGCCGCCACCACCTCGGGGAGGGGCTGCGTCGTGGCATTGCAATCGAGGTACGCCGCCATGTCCTCACGGTATCCGCTGCGTGCCGTGCGGCACAGCGGCAGGATCCGGCCGCCGCAAAAAGCAACACGGGCTCCCCTTCGGGAGCCCGCAGTGCGTCAGTGCGGATGAGAGGACTTGAACCTCCACGGGTTTAACCCCACTAGAACCTGAATCTAGCGCGTCTGCCAATTTCGCCACATCCGCAATCAGGTGGGACAGAAAGTATAGCGATCGCCCGGGCCGATTGGAAGCGGCCTTCCTCCTCATAGGATGCCCCCGTGGCCTACCGACCTCCCTTCGTTGACCCCGCCTTCAAAATGGTGGATGCGCCGCACCCGGCCACCATCGACGAGGAGATCCTCCTGAGGGACTGCGAGGTGGTCACCGGCCGCGTCGGCGGCCCCGGCGGCCAGCATCGCAACAAGGTGGAGACGGCCGTCTACGTCATCCACACGGCCACCGGCATCGAGGCCCAGGCCACCGAGCGCCGCAGCCAGCGCGAGAACAAGCACATGGCGGTCCGCCGCCTGCGCCGCAAGCTGGCATCGCACGTGCGCACCCTCGCCTCGCGCGACACGCACCAGTGCAGCGACCTCTGGAAGCGCCGTCGCCAGGGCAACAAGATGACCGTCAACCCGGAGCACGAGGATTACCCGGGCCTCCTTGCCGAGGCACTCGACCTGGTGGTGGCACGCCGCTACGACGTGGCAGGCTCCGCCGCACTCCTCGGCATCACCATGAGCCAGCTCAGCCGCCTCATCAACCACGACAAGGGCGCGTTCGCCAAGATGAACGCGGGCCGCGAGGCATGCGGCCTCCCGCCCCTTCGCAAGTAACCTTCCACACGATGTCCACCACCACGCACTCCACGCATCCCGCCGCCGAGGACATCCGCACGCTGGTGCGCGAGGAGCTGCCGCGCCTGGTGGAGATCCGCCACGACCTCCACATGCATCCGGAGATCGGCTACGAGGAGGTCCGCACCAGCGGCGTGGTGCTCCGCGAACTCACCGATGCAGGCATCGCGCACGTGGCGGGCATGGCGCGCGGCACCGGCATCCTGGCGCACATCCCCGGCAACGGGCCTCGCGCCGTCGCGCTGCGCGCCGACATCGATGCACTCCCGATCGAGGAACGCAGCGGCCGACCGTGGGCCTCGCGCACCCCCAACCGCATGCACGCCTGCGGACATGACGGCCACACCGCCATCCTGCTCGGCGCCGCGCGCGTCCTCTCGCGCCTCGCGGCGCGCCACCCGCTCCCACGGCCCGTGACGCTCGTCTTCCAGCCTGCGGAGGAGGGCGGCGCCGGCGGCAAGCGCATGGTCGAGGAAGGCGCGCTCGACGGCAGCCGCATCGGCCCCAAGGTGGAGGAGATCTACGCGCTCCACGGCTGGCCGGAACTCCCGCTCGGCACCGTCGCCACGCGCCGCGGCGCCGTGATGGCCGCGAGCGATCGCTTCGAGATCCATGTCCACGGCCGCGGCTCGCACGCCGCGTGGCCGCACCGCAGCGCGGACCCGATCGTCTGCGCCTCCGCCATCGTCACCGCCCTGCAGTCGGTGGTGGCGCGCAACGTCGACCCGCTCGACGCCGCCGTCGTCAGCGTCACCATCATGGAGGCGGGGAGCGCGTTCAACGTCATCCCCGACCGCGCCGCCATCAAGGGCACCTACCGCTCGCTCAGCGAGGACACGCGCTCGATGCTCGAGCGCCGCATGAAGGAAGTGGCCGAGGGCGTGGCAGCGGCCCACGGCTGCACGGTGCGCGCCGACTTCCACCGCATCTATCCCGTCACGGTCAATGACGACGGCGCCGTCGCCCGTTTCGAGGCGGTCGCGCGCGACACCTTCGGTCCGGAGCGGGTCGGCACCCTGGCGGCGCCCGTGATGGGCGGCGAGGACTTCGCCTTCTACGGCTCGCACGTCCCCTCCTGCTACTGGGCACTGGGGCTTGCACCCGGCGGCGCGCCGTTCCCGCCGCTCCACGCCCCCGACTTCGACTTCAACGACGATGCCATCGCCGTCGGCGTGGAACTGATGTGCCGGCTGGCCGTCCGCGTAACCGCCTGAAGCGAAATCCGCGGCAATCCGGGGACCGTGGCCGGGACTTCGAAGGGATCCGGCCTATCTTCCTTTCGATGCGCCACGCCCTTGCCGCCGCCCTGCTCGCCCTCGCCGCCGCCTTGCCCACGGTGGCGCAACAGCCCCAGGCGAACCGCTCCACCCCGCTCACGGCGCTCCCGCCGACGGCGCTGCCGGAGCGCCTGCGCGGTTCCGTGGTGGCCCTTGCCCCCGACGAATCCGTGTGGAAGGCCATGAACGCAGACGAGTTCGTCCGCCTGCGCGACGTGCCGCTCGGCCCCGACCGCGTGGCCACGCTGGTGCTGCACCGCATCGAGCCCTTCAGCACGGACGCTCGCCTGGTGACCGCGCACCTGGCCGCCGACGGCACCGTTGCAGAGGAAGAGTTCGCCCGCCCCACCGGCCAATGGTGGGAAGGCTTTGTCGACGGCGACTCCACGTCGCGTGTCATGCTCTCGCGGAGCGCCATCGGCATCCAGGGATTCGTGCAGGAGGAGTCCGGCACCTCCATCATCGCCAGCGACCGCATCGGCGGCACCGGTCCCGTGGTGGCCTATGCACTCGGCGCACTGCCGGAGGGCACCATCAACTGGACCCCGTGGATGTGCGAAGCACTCCCGGTGCCGGGCGAGCACGAGCTCGGGCAGCATCGGTCGTCACTCCTTCCCCAGCCCTGCCGACAGCTCCGCGTGGCGGTGGAAACGGACAACGAGCTCTACCAACGCTTCGCCACGGCAGCCAACCCCACCCAGGCCGCCAGTGCCTACGTGGCCACGGTCCTCGCCGGCATCCGCACCATCTACCAGGCCGACCTGCAGATCCTGCCGCACGCCAACTACCTCCGCCTCTGGCCGACGGCCGCGGACCCGTGGACCCAGACCTCCAGCGGCAACCAGCTCAGCGAGTTCCGCAACTGGTGGGCGCTCAACATGGCGTCTCAGCCTCGCGACCTGGCCATGATGCTCTCGATGCGCGGCCTCGGCGGCGGCGTGGCGTGGCTCGGCACCGCCTGCAACCAGCAGTACGGATTCTCCGTGTGCGGCAACCTTTCCGGCTATTTCCCCTACCCGCTCGTGAACAACGACGGGCAGAACTGGGACATCATGGTCACCAGCCACGAGCTCGGCCACAACGTCGGCTCGCAGCACACCCACGACTTCTGCCCCGCGCCGCCCGACCAGTGCGCGCCCAGCGGCTACTTCGGAACCTGCCAGACCACGCAGGCCTGCATCAGCAACGGCACCATCATGAGCTACTGCCACACCTGCGGCGGCGGCATGACGAACATGGTGCTCAACTTCCACCCGCTCTGCATCGACGCCATCGGCACCTACATGAGCGGATCGTGCAACCTCCATGCGGATGCGACGCCGCCGGCGGCGGTGGCGGACTGGTTCGACATGTTCCAGGGAACGCCCAGCGTGGACCTCGACCTCCTCGCCAATGACGTCCTCGTCAACTGCGAGTCCATCACCCTCGACAACGTGGTCGCGGTCACCACGCAGGGCGGAACGCTCACGCGCCTGGTGGGCGCCGGCCCCGGCGGGCGCGACACCGTGCGCTACGCGCCGCGCGCCGGGTTCGCGGGCGTCGACCAGTGGGGCTACCGCGTGCGCGAGGCATCCGGCGCGTATTCGCCCGGCGCCACGGTGAACGTCAGCGTCCTCAGCCTCCGCCAGCCGGAGAACCCGTTCGCCGACATCACCGGCCTTGCCGCCAAGTACTACGTGGTTCCCGGCGCAAGCGTGCTGCCCGACTTCACCGCACTCACCCCGTACCTCAGCTCGTACTCGTCGGCGGTGAACTATCCGTCCACTGATGGCGTGTTTGCCAACAGCGGTCGCGCGGACGAGGTGGGCGCGGTGTGGACCGGATGGGTCCGCATCGACCAGCCCGGTACCTACACCTTCTCGCTCACGAGCGACGATGGTTCGCGGCTCAAGATCGGCAGCACCGTGGTGGTCCTCAACGATGGCCTCCACGGCATGGTGGAATCCACCGGCAGCATCGCGCTCGCGCCGGGCAAGCACGCCATCACCATCGAGTTCTTCGAGAACGGCGGCGGCGCCGGCTGCATCGCACAGCTTGAAGGTCCGGGAATCGCCAAGGCACCGATCCCCGCGGATCGGCTGACCCGCGGCGGGACCCTCAACCGCTACGACGTCAATGATGACGGCCGGGTGAATGGCTCCGATCTCGGCATCGTGCTCGGGGCCTGGGGTACTTCTAGCCCCCGCTACGACCTCAACCAGGACGGCACCATCAATGGCGCCGACCTCGGTGGCCTGCTCGGCGCCTGGACTGGCTGATAACGCCCCCGCACGATCCGATCGGGCGCCTCACGATGAAGATCATCCGTCGGACGGCCGACGGAACCCGCGCAACCGCCTTGCATCCTCGGCGGTCTTCGCTATCATCGTCCCTCTTCAACCCGCACCGCTTGTACGACTGATCCGCTCCAGGCTCTTGGAAACCTGGGGTCGCCCGAAGGAGGGCCGGCTCGGTCGGAGGTAGGAACCATGGCCAAGAAGGTCACCAAGCAATTCAAGCTCATGGCACCCGGCGGAAAGGCCACTCCGGCCCCCCCGCTCGGTCCCGTGCTCGGCGCCAACGGCGTCAACCCCGGTCAGTTCATCACCAAGTTCAACGACCTGACCAAGGCCCTCAACGGCCGCATGGTCGGTTGCGTCGTGACGGTCTACGGCGACAAGAGCTTCGACATCGAGATCAAGACCTCCCCGGTCTCCGCGCTCATCAAGGACGCGATCAAGATCGAGAAGGGCTCGTCGACGCCGAACACGAACAAGGTCGGCAAGATCACCAAGGCACAGGTCCAGAAGATCGCCGAGGAAAAGATCAAGGACCTCAACACCACCAGCCTCGACGCCGCCATGCGGATCGTCGCCGGCAGCGCACGCTCGATGGGCGTCACCGTGGAGGGGATGTAAGCCATGGCTATCAAGAAGGACGTCAAGAAGACGATCGGGAACTCCAAGCGCATGCGCACCGCCAACGAGCACGCCGTGACCACGGCCGTTGCCCCGGCGGACGCCATTGCTGCGCTCCGCAAGTTCAAGGCCCCCAAGTTCGACCAGACGATCAACGTCGTCTTCCACCTCGGCATCGACCCGAAGGCTGCCGACCAGGCGCTCCGCGGTTCGATTGCCCTGCCCCACGGCATCGGCAAGAGCGCCCGCGTCGTCGCCTTCTGCGGCTCCGACAAGGTTGCTGCAGCCAAGGCCGCCGGTGCGGTCGAGGCAGGCGCCGATGAGCTGGTTGCCAAGATCGAAGGCGGCTGGATGGACTTCGACGTCGCCGTCGCGAGCCCGGACATGATGCGCGTCGTCAGCAAGCTCGGCAAGGTGCTCGGCCCCAAGGGCCTCATGCCCTCGCCGAAGGCCGGCACGGTCACCCCGAACGTCGCGGAAGCCGTCAAGGAATACGCGGCGGGCAAGCAGGAGTACCGCAACGATGACGGCGGCAACATCCACGGCATCATCGGCAAGATGTCGTTCAAGGACGACCAGCTCGTCGACAACCTCAACGCGTTCGTGCAGACCATCCTGAAGGCCAAGCCTTCGTCTGCGAAGGGCCTTTACGTCAAGAAGTGCGTCGTCGCGGCATGCATGAGCCCCGGCGTCCCGGTCTCAGTCTGACGGACCGGAATACCCAGGAGCAACAACCATGTCCAAGCCAGTCAAGAACATGATCGTCAAGGAGTACCGCAACCGGTTCTCCGGCGTCGAAGGTGCAGTGCTCGTCGAGATCCGCGGTCTCGACGCCCCCGCCACCAACAAGATGCGCAACGACTTCGCTCGTAAGAGCGTCAAGGTCGCTGTCGTCAAGAACACGCTCGCCCGCGAAGCCTTCAAGGGCGGAGCGCTCGAGCAGCTCGGCGCGCACCTGAGCGGACCGACCGCCCTCGTCTACAGCCAGGACAGCGTGATTGACCTCGCGCGCGACCTGGTCAAGTGGGCCAAGGGCGTCGAGAAGTTCGTCTTCAAGGCCGCCATCCTCGAGGGCGTCGTGTACGAAGGCCCGGCCGGCGTGCAGAAGCTCAGCAAGATGCCGACCAAGGCGGAGGCCCAGGCCAACGTCGTCACCCTCGTGCTCTCCCCGGCGCGCAACCTCATGGGCGCCGTCAAGGGCCCGGGTGGCCGCGTCATGGGCATCGTCAAGGAAGTCGAGTCGCGCCTCGAAAAGGGCGAGACCATCACCGCCATCGCCGGCTGACCGGCATACCTCTTTCTGTCCATCCACCGTCCGACTGGCCCGTTCGCGGGTTAAAAACCGGGTGTTCCGGTTCCTATCGGAGGTACATCAAGTGAATTGGAGTTCACCATGACTGCAACTGAAGCCAAGACGTTCGACGCGAAGATCAAGACCCTCGGCGACTCGATCGCCGCCCTGTCCCTCAAGGACGCGGTTGACCTCGCGGACTACATGAAGGACACCTACGGCATCGAAGCCGCCGCTGGCGGTGGCATGATGATGGCTGCCCCGGCTGGCGACGCTGCGCCGGCCGCTGAAGCCCAGACCGAGTTCGACGTCATCCTCAAGGAAGCCGGCGCGAACAAGATCAACGTCATCAAGGTCGTGCGCGAGGCCACCGGCCTCGGCCTGGCCGACGCGAAGGCCGTCGTCGACGGCGCGCCGAAGGCCGTCAAGGAGAAGATCTCCAAGGAAGACGCCGACAAGCTCAAGGCTGCCCTCGAGACCGCCGGCGCCAAGGTCGAGGTCAAGTAAGACCCCGCCCTCTCACGAAACCGTTCCCACGAGCCCGGCCTTCCGCCGGGCTCGTGTGTTTTTGCCGCCGGCAGATGCCGGTAACGGAAGCCGACCGCGGCACCTTCCCTGCTGGCCAATAACACAATCTCGATATTCCTGCAAAGCGCGTGCCAAGATCAAGCCGATAGGTTGCCCCCCCGCCGGGATTTGGGTACGATTTTCCGTCTTGGCGGCGGCACCACCAATTCATCAAATCAGCTGACACGCAGAGGGCCCGTGAGGGCACTGTACGCGTTCTTTCGCTTTTGGAACGAGAGGCGATCACACCATGTCGACAAAGACCATCCGCGATTTTTCGAAGAAGCGCGGCGAAGCCGATCCCGTCCCCGATCTCATGAAGGTCCAGCAGGAGGCGTATGACCGCTTCCTCCAGCTGAAGAAGGAACCGGCGCAGCGAGATCCCCACAAGGGACTCGAGGCCCTGCTCCGCGAGATCTTCCCGATCGAGTCCTACGACATGGCGATGCGCCTGGACTACCTCCGCTACCGGCTGGAGGAGCCGCGCTACACCCCCGACGAGTGCCGCGAGCTGCGACTGACCTACGGTCGTCCGCTGCGCGTCACCGTGCGCCTCACCAAGGGTGAGGGCGAGCCGATCACCGAGGAGGACATCTACCTCGGCGACATCCCCATCATGATGGGCGGCGGCGAGTTCATCGTCAACGGCGCCGAGCGCGTCATCGTGAGCCAGCTGCACCGCTCGCCCGGCGTCGACTTCAGCGTCGCGTCGCGCATCGGCGATCGCCCGCTGCACTCGAGCCGCATCATCCCCGAGCGCGGCTCGTGGATCGAGCTGGAGGTGACAAAGAAGGACGTGCTGGCGATGCGAATCGACCAGAGCACGAAGCTGGCCGCCACCACCTTCCTGCGCGCCCTCGACGAGAAGTACTCCACCACCGAGCAGATCCTCGACGCGTTCTACGAGGTCGAGGACCTGGCCGCCAAGAAGCTCACGCCGAACCACTACTCGGCGGAACTCATCATCGACAGCGAGACCGGCGAGGAACTCTGCCGCGTCGGCGCGCAGCTCGGCGAGAAGGGCCTGGAGAACATCCTGGCAAGCAACCTGAAGAGCGTGCGCGTGGTCGCCAATCCCGGGGATTCGCTCATCCTCAACACCCTCGCCGAGGAGAAGCTGGACTTCCTGGCCGAAGTCAGCGAGCACGAGGCCGCCCTGCTCAAGATCTACGGCCGCCTCCGTCCCGGCAACCCGCCGCAGGTGGACAAGGCCCGCAAGCTCTTCGAGGAGAAGTTCTTCGACGACAGCCGCTATCGCCTCGGCCGCGTCGGCCGGTTCCGCATGAACCGCAAGTTCGAGCACGACCCGAAGTACAAGAAGGTCGGCGAGGAGATGCAGCGCATCCGCGCCGAGGACTTCCTCGCGGTCATCCGCTACATGCTCGACCTGCGCGGCAAGGCCAAGGACCAGTTCATCGATGACATCGACCACCTGGGCAACCGCCGCCTCCGCACGCTCGACGAGCTGGCCACCGAGGAGATGCGCAAGGGCTTCCTGAAGCTCAAGCGCACCGTCCAGGAGCGCATGAGCGTCAAGGAGCCGGGCGAGATCACCAAGATCGCCGACCTGGTCAACTCCAAGAGCATCTCCAGCGCCATCGAGTTCTTCTTCGGCCGCAGCGAGCTCTCGCAGGTGGTCGACCAGACGAACCCGCTCTCGATGCTGGTGCACGAGCGCCGCCTCTCCGCCCTCGGGCCGGGCGGCCTCAACCGCAAGCGCGCCGGCTTCGAGGTGCGCGACGTGCACATCTCGCACTACGGGCGCATCTGCCCCATCGAGACGCCGGAAGGCACCAACATCGGCCTCATCGCGTCGCTCGGCATCTACGCCGAGATCGACGACTACGGCTTCCTGCAGACCCCGTACCGCGAGGTCCGCAACGGCAAGGTGAGCGGCAAGGTCATCAAGCTGCGCGCCGACGAGGAGCTCAAGCACATCCTGGCGCCCTCGGACGCCATGAATGCCGAAGGCAAGATCGCCAACGTCCGCAACACCAAGCTGGAGAAGGTGCTGGCCCGCAAGCGCACCGACAAGGACGAGTCCAACGACGTCGACCTCGTCCTGGTGGAGCCGGAGGAGGTGCAGTTCGTCGACATCAGCCCCAAGCAGATCGTCGGCGTCAGCGCATCGCTGATCCCCTTCCTCGAGCATGACGACGCCAACCGCGCGCTCATGGGCTCGAACATGCAGCGCCAGGCGGTGCCGCTCGTCAAGAGCGACCCGCCGTGCGTCGCCACGGGCATGGAGCGCGTGGTCGGAACCCACTCCGGCATGATCGTGAAGGCTGCGCGCGGCGGCGTCGTGACGTTCGTCGACAGCCAGCGCATCATCATCGACAACGCCGACGAGTACGAGCTCCGCAAGTTCGCGGGCCTCAACGAGCGCACCTGCCAGAACCAGCGCCCGGTCGTCAAGCCCGGGCAGAAGGTGAAGGCCGGCGAGATCATTGCCGACGGCGCCTCCACCAAGATGGGCGAGCTGGCCATCGGCAAGAACGCGCTCGTGGCGTTCAACACGTTCGACGGCTACAACTTCGAGGACGCCATCGTCATCAACGAGCGCCTGGTGAAGGACGACGTGTTCACGTCGATCCACATCGAGAGCTTCGAGGTGGAGATCCGCGAGACCAAGCTCGGCCGCGAGGAGTTCACCGCGGACATCCCGAACGTCTCCGAGAAGATGCTGCGCAACCTCGACGAGTTCGGCGTGATCCGCATCGGCGCGCGCGTCGGCCCCGGCGACATCCTCGTCGGCAAGGTCAGCCCGAAGTCGAAGTCCGAGCTCAGCCCGGAAGAGAAGCTCCTCCACGCGATCTTCGGTCGCGCGGGCGAGGACGTCAAGAACGACTCGCTCGAGGTGCCGGCAGGCACCGAGGGCGTCGTGATCGGCGCCAAGCGCTTCAGCCGCCGCATGCACCTCAACGAGGAGCAGAAGAAGCAGCTGAAGAAGGACATCTCCGAGTTCGAGGAGCAGCTCGACAAGAAGGCCATCTCGCTCTTCAAGCAGATGGTGCAGCTCGTCAACGCCGCCCTCGGCGCCGAGATGGTCGACCCGAGCACCCGCCAGAAGGTGGGCGCCAGCGACATCGACGAGGTCATCCTCGAGCAGATCCAGAACTTCTCCGACAAGTGGATGAAGGGCTCCAAGGAGGCGCGCGACGCCGCCCTGGTGACCTACGGCCAGTTCTGGCCGCGCATCCAGGGAATCTCGGTCGAGAAGGAGCGCAAGGTCGGCCACATGAAGCGTGGCGACGAGCTCCCCTCGGGCGTGCTCGAGATGGTCAAGGTCTACGTCGCCACCAAGCGCCAGCTCTCGGTGGGCGACAAGATGGCCGGCCGTCACGGCAACAAGGGCGTCATCGCCCGCATCGTTCCCGAGGAGGACATGCCCTTCCTCGAGGACGGCACTGCCGTCGACGTGCTCCTGAACCCGCTCGGCGTGCCGAGCCGCATGAACGTCGGCCAGATCCTCGAGGTCCACCTCGGCTGGGCGGCGCAGGTGCTCGGGTTCCAGGCGCTCACGCCCGTCTTCGACGGCGCGACCGAGGCCGAGATCTTCGAGACGGTCAGCGACGCCAACAAGCACGTCGCCCAGCGCCTCGACACCTTCGAGAAGACCGGCAAGGAACCGGGCACTCCCCGCGAGCTGCTCGCCCGCATGCCCGCGACCGGCAAGGTCCAGCTGTACGACGGCCGCACGGGCGAGCCGTTCAAGCAGAAGACCACGGTCGGCTTCATGTACATCCTGAAGCTCCACCACCTCGTCGACGACAAGATCCACGCCCGCAGCACGGGTCCGTACAGCCTGATCACCCAGCAGCCGCTGGGCGGCAAGGCACGTACGGGCGGCCAGCGCTTCGGCGAGATGGAAGTGTGGGGCCTGGAGGCGTACGGCGCTGCCTACGTCCTGCAGGAGCTCCTCACCGTCAAGAGCGACGACGTCGAGGGACGCACCAAGATCTACGACTCGATGGTCAAGGGCACGAACACCCTGGAGGCGGGCATGCCCGTCGTGTTCGACGTCCTCTGCCACGAGATCAAGGGTCTGGCGATGAACATCCAGCTCGAGAAGCTCTCGGGCGACGATCGTCCCATCCTCGACTGACCATGACACGAACCGGCCGCGCGCCCACCGGGCGCGCGGCCGGCAACCGACGAGCTAGCAATCGGCCCCCATGGGCCGCCACCGACCGAACGACCGCATCCCCGCCCCGCAGGCGGACAGAAAAGCGAGCAAAGACATGTCTGAGAACGTCTACGACCGCGTGAACGACATCGGCGCCGTGAAGATCACCCTCGCGGGCCCGAACGACATCCGCAGCTGGAGCTTCGGCGAGGTCAAGAAGCCCGAGACGATCAACTACCGCACCTACCGTCCCGAGCGCGACGGCCTGTTCTGCGAGCGGATCTTCGGCCCGGAGCGCGACTTCGAGTGCGCCTGCGGCAAGTACAAGGGCACCAAGTACAAGGGCATCATCTGCGACCGCTGCGGCGTCAAGGTGACGCACAGCCGCGTGCGCCGCAAGCGCATGGGCCACATCAACCTGGCCGCGCCGATCGTGCACATCTGGTACTTCAAGGCCATGCCGAGCCGCCTCGGCAACCTGCTCGCCGTCAAGACCAGCGACATCGAGAAGGTCGTCTACTTCCAGGACTACGTCGTCACAGACCCGGGCAGCACCGACCTCGAGTTCAAGCAGATGCTGACCGAGGACGAGTACCGCGGCGCCCTCGAGAAGTACGGGCACGGCACCTTCACCGCCATGATGGGCGCGGAGGCGGTCCGCGAGCTGCTCTCCCCCATGAAGCTCGACCTCGATGACGAGGCCGTCAAGCTGCGCGAGGACCTGAACGCGACCAAGTCCAAGCAGAAGCAGAAGGACCTCTCCAAGCGCCTGAAGATCGTCGAGGCCATCCGCAAGAGCCCGAACGATCCCACGTGGATGGTGCTGGACGTCGTCCCGGTCATCCCGCCGGACCTGCGTCCGCTGGTCATGCTGGAGAGCGGCAACTTCGCCACCAGCGACCTGAACGACCTCTACCGCCGCATCATCAACCGCAACAACCGCCTCAAGAAGCTGATGGACCTCAATGCCCCCGAGGTCATCATCCGCAACGAGAAGCGCATGCTGCAGCAGGCCGTCGACGCGCTGTTCGACAACGGCCGCTGCCGCCGCCCGGTGCTCGGCAGCTCCAACCGCCCGCTCAAGTCGATCACCGACATGATCAAGGGCAAGCAGGGCCGCTTCCGCGAGAACCTGCTCGGCAAGCGCGTCGACTACTCGGCCCGCTCGGTCATCGTGGTCGGCCCGGAGCTCAAGCTCTGGCAGTGCGGCCTCCCGAAGAAGATCGCGCTCGAGCTGTACCAGCCGTTCATCATCCGCAAGCTCAAGGAACAGGGCCTGGCGGACACCATCAAGAGCGCCAAGCGCATGCTCGAGCGTCGTGACGCAGAGGTGTGGGACATCCTCGAGACGGTCATCAAGAACCACCCGGTCCTCCTGAACCGCGCCCCCACCCTGCACCGCATGGGCATCCAGGCCTTCGAGCCGGTGCTGGTCGAAGGCAACGCCATCAAGATCCACCCGCTCGTCTGCACCGGCTACAACGCCGACTTCGACGGTGACCAGATGGCGGTCCACCTGCCGCTGAGCGTCGAGGCACAGGCCGAGGCGCAGGTGCTGATGATGTCCATCCACAACATCTTCAGCCCGGCGAACGGCAACCCGATCGTCAGCCCGTCCCAGGACATCGTCATGGGCGTGTACTTCCTCACGGTCGGCTTCAAGGACAAGCCCACCGAGCAGGGCGGCATCCGCCGCATGAAGGACCTGGCCGAGGCGCTGCTCGCCTACGAGACCAAGGCCATCGACCTGCACGACTGGATCGACATCCGCCTCGAGCGCTTCAGCGAGAGCGTCGAGAAGGAGAAGGACCAGCCGAAGAAGCTCCCGGAGAGCCGCCGCGTGGTCACCACGCTCGGCCGCCTGATCTTCAACGAGATCCTGCCCGACGGCATGCCCTTCTACAACTGCTCCCTGAGCAAGAAGGGCGCCGCCCGCGTCATCGACGACACCTTCAACCGCCGCGGCAAGTCGGACACCATCGACCTGCTCGACAACATGAAGGAGGTCGGCTTCCGCTACTCCACCATCTCGGGCCTCTCGTTCGCGATCACCGACCTCCGCATCAGCGCGGACAAGGAGCGCATCATCGAGGACGCCGAGAAGCGCGTGCTCAAGGTCATGCGCAGCTACGAGAACGGCGCCATCACCGACACCGAGCGCCGCAACCAGGTGCTCGAGTTCTGGGCCAAGTGCCGCAACGACATCTCCGACAGCAGCATGGAGACCTTCAAGAACGACCGCCGCGACCCCGTCACCGGGCTCGAGGTGGAGATCGGCACGAAGGAGCACCCGTCGAAGGCCGGCGCCAAGTACCTGAACCCCGTCTACCTGTTCTCCGACTCCGGCGCCCGTGGCAACCGGAACCAGATGCAGCAGCTCGCCGGCATGCGCGGCCTCATGGCCAAGCCGAGCGGCGAGATCATCGAGACGCCCATCATCTCGAACTTCCGTGAAGGCCTCACGGTGCTCGAGTACTTCGCCTCGACGCACGGCGCCCGCAAGGGACTGGCCGACACCGCGCTGAAGACGGCGGACTCCGGCTACCTGACGCGCAAGCTCTGCGACGTCGCGCAGTCGGTCACCGTCATCGAGCACGACTGCGGCACCAAGGCCGGCGTCCCCAAGCGCGCCCTGTTCAAGGGCGACGAGGTGGACGTCCCGCTGAAGGACCAGATCCGCGGCCGCACCGCCCTCCAGGCGATCGTCGACCCGCGCACCGACCGCACCGTGGTCGCCAAGAACCAGATCATCACGGACGCCATCGCCCGCGAGATCGAGGACCTCGGCATCACCACCGTGCACGTGCGCAGCCCGCTCACCTGCGAGACCGCTCGCGGCGTCTGCGGCTGCTGCTACGGCATGGACCTCTCCACCGGCCAGCCGGTGGAACGGGGCATGGCGGTCGGCATCATCGCAGCACAGTCCATCGGCGAGCCCGGCACCCAGCTCACGATGCGCACCTTCCACACCGGCGGCATCGCCCTCAGCAGCATCCAGGACACCGTGCACAAGGCAACCAACGCCGGCACCGTGGAAGTGGTGGACTGCAACGAGGTCGAGACCACCCTGCCCGACGGCACCACGGCCTTCGTGGCGCTCAAGAAGAACGGCATCATCCGCATCAACGATGCGAAGGGCCGCGAGCTCGAGCACCACAAGGTCCCGTACGGCGGCTCCATCGTGGTCCGCAACGGCGACCAGGTGAAGCGCGGACAGGCGCTCGTCCAGTGGGATCCGACCAAGACCCTGATCCTCGCCGAGAAGTCGGGCGTCGTGAAGTTCGAGGACGTCATCGAGGGCCAGACCGTCAAGGTCGAGACCCGTGGTACCACGCAGGAACGCATCATCACCGAGCACACCGGTGACAAGCACCCGCAGATCACCATCGTCGACGACTCGGGCGCCATCCTGGACTTCCACCACCTTCCCGCCAAGGCCCGTATCTCGGTCTCCGAGGGCGACAAGGTCAAGGCCGGTCAGGCGATCGCGGTCCAGCCGAAGGAAGCCGGCCGCAGCGCCGACATCGTCGGCGGTCTGCCCCGCGTCACCGAGCTCTTCGAGGCCCGCAACCCGAAGGACCCGGCGGTGCTCGCCGAGATCGGCGGACGCGTGGAGCTCCTGAGCGACAAGCGCAAGGGCAAGATGACCATCCGCGTCATCGCCGACAGCGGCGAGGAGTTCGATCACCACGTGCCGCAGGGCAAGCACCTCCGCGTGCACACCGGCGACATCGTGGACTCGGGCGATGCGCTGACCGAAGGCCCGCAGGTGCCGGCCGACATCCTTCGCATCAAGGGCGAGGAAGCGCTCTACACCTACATGCTCGACGAGGTGCAGAACGTCTACCGCCTGCAGGGCGTGGTGATCTCGGACAAGCACATCGAGACCATCCTCCGCCAGATGCTCAGCAAGGTCCGCGTGACCACGCCGGGCGACAGCGACTTCCTGCCCAACCAGGTGGTCGAGCGCTTCGAGCTCAAGGCCCGCAACGAGGCCCTCGCCGGACAGCTCCGGATCGAGGACTCGGGCGACACCGATCTCCCGATCGGGGGCCTCGCCACCAAGGAAGAGGTCAAGGAGCAGAACGCCCTGGCCAAGGACAAGGGCGGCAAGGAGGCCAAGACGCGCAAGCCGAAGCCGGCCACCTACAAGACGCTCCTCCTCGGCATCACGAAGGCCTCGCTGCAGAGCGAGAGCTTCCTGTCGGGCGCCAGCTTCCAGGAGACCACCAAGGTCCTCACCGAGGCGGCCCTCGCGGGCGCCACGGACGAGCTCCGTGGACTCAAGGAGAACGTCATCCTCGGCCACCTCATCCCCGCCGGCACGGGCTGCGAGGAGTACCAGAAGATCCGCGTCGCGAAGCTCGTGGATGTTCCGGAAGGCGACGAGACGAGCGACGAGGCCTACCTGGCCGAGGCGCGCGACGAGGCCGAGGAACTGGGCGCCGAGAGCCCCGAGTTCGCCTCGACCATCAGCCAGGAAACCCTGGCCGGACTCAGCGAGGCGCTCCGCGCCGGCGCCGAGACGGGCGGGGAGTTCGGGCCCGAAGGCGAACCCGGCGACTGACCGTCGGCCAGCAACGCCTGGCCACCATCCATGAAACCCACCATCGCCCCCGGCCTCGCGCCGGGGGCGATGTGCATCTGCACCTGCACATGCGGATCGACACCTGCCCGTACCCACACGCGCGTGGCCCTACGATGCCTGCATGTCTCCCACTGCGCCCGGCAAGGGCGAGCCCTGGTACCGCGACGGCCTCCGCTTCGAATGCACCATGTGCGGCAACTGCTGCACGGGTCCCGAAGGCGTTGTCCTCTTCACGCCCGACGAAGGCACCGCCATGGCGCAGAAGATGGGCATGCCCGTCGCGGAGTTCCTGGAGCGCTATTCGCGCAAGGTGGGCAAGCACCGCTCGCTGCGCGAGAAGCAGACGGAGTTCGGCAACGACTGCATCTTCCTCGACCGCAACTCGATCCCCGGCAAGGCGGTCTGCGGCCTCTACGAGGCACGCCCCGAGCAGTGCCGCACGTGGCCCTTCTGGGACGGCAACCTCAAGAGCCGCAAGGCCTGGGAAGACACCAAGAAGCACGTTCCCTGCCCCGGCATGGACAAGGGCCCGGTGCACGACTACCTGCAGATCCGCATCGCCCTCGAGCGCGATAAGGCCGAGGGCGGGAGCTGGGCGCGTTGAACCGCGGCGCCGGCGACCCGTTCGCCGCACTTCCCCCGGACGCCGCGCAGCTCGCCGAGCGCTGGAGCGCTGCCGCGTGGAGCCCGGACATCGACGCCGCCGTACGCGCCATCTATGACGACGTGGCCGCCGAGACGGCCGCGCTCCAGCCCGTCTGCAACGCCAGCGGCCGCTGCTGCCGCTTCGAGGAGTGGGGCCACAAGCTCTACGTCACCGGCCTCGAGGCCGCCTGGTGCCTGCGCGGCGCCGGCACCGTGCCCGACGCGGCAAGCGTCCGCGCTGCCGCAGCGCGCGGCGACTGCCCGTTCCTGGTCGAAGGCCTCTGTGGCGTGCACCCCTTCCGCCCGCTCGGCTGCCGCGCCTATTTCTGCGACCCGAAGGCCGCCCGGTGGCAGGAAGACCTCTCCGAACGCATGCTGGCACGCCTGCGCGCGCTCCACGAGGCACACGACGTCCCATACCGCTACGGCGAGTGGCGAACGATGCTCGCGTACTTCGCGTCCTGAGCCCGAACCCCTAGAATCGAACCTCCATGCCACACTCCGACGAGATCCGCTCGGTTGCCTTCGTCAGCCTCGGCTGCCCGAAGAACCTGGTCGACAGCGAGAAGATGCTCGGCGTCCTGGCAACGGGCGGCATGAAGCTCGTCTCCGACCACGACGGCGCGGACGCCATCGTCATCAACACCTGCGGGTTCCTGGAAGCCTCCAAGGACGAGAGCCTGGACGTGATCCAGGAGGCGCTCGAGCGCAAGCGCGCCGGCAAGACCAAGCGCGTGGTGGTGGCCGGCTGCCTCGTGCAGCGTCACCGCGCCAAGATGCTCGAGTGGGCCCCGGGCATCGACGCCATGATCGGCGTCTTCGACCGCGACCACATCATGGACGCCGTCAGCGGCCGCGCGGCCCGCGAGGCGAATGCCGGCCCCGGCACCGCCGGCACGGACGCGCCCCGCTACTGGATCGCCGGCAACGCGCTCCAGGCAGCCGCCGAGCGCGGCATGCAGACCACCGGGCTCACCGTCAACGGCAAGGACGGCAAGGGAATCGGCTACTTCGAGGACGACTCGAACCGCTTCCGCCTCACGCCGCGGCACTGGGCCTACCTGCGCGTCAGCGAGGGCTGCAACCAGCGCTGCGCGTTCTGCACCATTCCCTCCATCCGCGGCAAGATGCGCTCGAAGCCGGTGGAGACCATCGTCTCCGAGGCACGCGCCCTGCTCGCCGACGGCGCGTTCGAGCTGAACCTCATCGGCCAGGACACCACCAGCTTCGGCAACGACATCGGCTACGGCGAGGGCCTGGTGGGCATGCTCCGCGCGGTGGACGGCGCGGTGCGCGAGCACGGCACCGGCTGGGCGCGGCTCATGTACGCCTACCCCTCGAACTTCTCCGACGAGATGATCGACGCCATGGCCGGCCTCGAGCACGTGGTGAAGTACATCGACATGCCGCTCCAGCACATGAGCACGCGCATGCTCACCGCCATGCGGCGCCACACTTCGAAGGAACAGCAGGCGGAGCTCCTCGAGAAGCTCCGCGAGCGGATGCCCGGCATCGCCATCCGCACCACGTTCATCACCGGCTTCCCTGGCGAAACCCAGGAGGACCATGAGGAACTGCTCGAGTTCGTGCAGGAGTTCGGCTTCGACGCCATGGGCGTCTTCAAGTACTCCCCCGAGGACGGCACGCCCGCCGGCACCATGGACGCGGACCCCGCGCTCCACGTCCCGGACGAGATCAAGGCCGAGCGAGAGCGCGAACTGATGCTCGCGCAGCAGGAGATCGCCTTCGAGAACGCCGCCTTCCAGGCCGAGCAGCGCGTCCAGTTCGACGTGCTCATCGACGGACCCGCGGCGGGCGGCACTGCCGGCCGAGCCACCCCCGGTGTCACCGAGGGCGGCATCCTCCACACCGGCCGTTGCTACCACCAGGCCCCGCAGATCGATGCACTCACGTACGTCCTCTCCCGGGAGAAGCTCTCCCCGGGCGAGTTGGTCCGCTGCACCGTGGTCGGAAGCGACGGCTACGACCTCGTGGCCCAGCCCACCTCGGACATCGAGCGCAAGGTCATCCTGCCGGTGATCCGCCGCTGAGGCGCGCTACCGAGGCCCGTCTGGGCCGTCCAGCCGATGGCATCACCGCCCTGCCGGCCCGCACGGCAATTCCCGCCAATCTGCGATCTGTCGCCGCGGCGGGCACGTATAGGCTGATGCCATGATGACCTCCCGAACATTCGTCATCTCGCTGCTCCTCGCCGCAGCCACCGCCCTGCCGGCAGCCGCACAGAACTCCGGAAAGACCCCCGAGCGCCCGCTCGAATTCGACCCCGCCAAGCCGGAGCCCGTCGACGGCTGGTGGACCAACGGCACGGAGCTCATGCGCCTCGACACCAACGGCGCCTACCGGCTGTGGGTCTCGCAGGACCGCTTCAAGCGCCCAGTGGAGCTCGGCGCCTGGCGCCGCAGCAACTACGTCTTCTTCGACCTCGAGCCGTACCGCGCCAAGGCCGGCACGCGCTTCCGCGTCAACCTCCAGAAGGAGGACGGCGTCACGGAACTGCGCCGCGACGGCATGAAGGACTTCCGCAAGGTCGGCAGCCCGCCGCACATCCCGGCGGACGACATGCTCGGCGCGTGGGTGGCGGCATCGGAAAGCCTCCTCGTCCTGGAGAACGGCCGCTACGAGTGGCAGCGCACCGCTCCCTCGCAGGGCATCACCCAGCACTCGGGAATCTGGAACACCGACGGCGATGTCCTGACGCTCGCGCCCGACAGCCCGGCCATCGACCCGATCAGCGTGCGCTGCGTGCGCGATGCGAACGGGCAGTTCGTCCTGGAGGGTCGCGGCGGGCGCATGACCCATCCGCCCACGGACCCCGCCAAGGCCGAGCCCTCGCCGGCCTCGCCGGCAGGCGCTCCGGCGGCCAAGCCTTCCTCCCCGGACACCAAGGCGCCGCCTGCCGACGTAACCAAGCAGGCTGCCACGGGAGCAACGCCCCTCCCGAGCATGCGCGTGCACGGACCGGTGCAGCACGCGCCCACGGACCATGGCTGACTGGAACTGGTGGCCGCGCTTTCATGACCCCGCGCTGCGGCTTTCGCTGCGCGAGCAGGCGCAGCTTCATTGGGACGCCAACCTCCGGATGCTGCGCGACTGGCGCGCGTGCTGGACGTTCACGTGGATCTCGCTCGTTCCGGCGGTGCTCTTCGTCGGCACCCTGCAGCTTGCAATCGCGGACGACCAGGGGCGCGCGCTGGGATCGCTGACCCCCACGGCGCAGCTTGCGCTCGCGCTGGCGCTCGTGCCGCTCTACCTCCTGCTCCAGCACATCGCCTTCTCGATCGCCATGAAGCGGACGTACATCCCGTTCGTCCGCGCAGCGCTCACTGCGCGCGGACACCCCACCTGCATCGCCTGCGGGCACCTTCTTGGCCCTGCAAACCCGGCCAAGTGCCCGGAATGCGGTTCGGGCACCTCGGATCCCCGCTAGACTTGGGGACTTTCCCCGGCGAGCCCGCCGGCAGCCCCCGTGCGCATCCGAAACTTCTCCATCATCGCCCACATCGACCACGGCAAGAGCACCCTTGCCGACCGCCTGCTGCAGGCCACCAAGGCCGTCAGCGACCGCGAGGCGCGCGCGCAGATGCTCGACTCGATGGACCTCGAGCGCGAGCGCGGCATCACCATCAAGGCCTCGGCCGTGACCGTGACCCACCGCTACCAGGGCGAGGACTACGAACTCAACTTCATCGACACCCCCGGCCACGTGGACTTCACCTACGAGGTGAGCCGCGCGCTGAAGGCATGCGAAGGCGCCGTGCTGGTGGTGGACAGCACCCAGGGCGTCCAGGCCCAGACGGTGGCCAACGCCTACCTGGCGGTCTCGAACGACCTCACCCTCATCCCGGTCATCAACAAGATCGACCTTCCCGCGGCCAACCCCGACAAGGTGGCCATGGAGGTGGAGCAGGTCTTCGGCCTGCCCGCCGAGGATTGCCTGCAGGTCAGCGCCAAGAGCGGCAAGGGCATCAACGAGCTCCTCGACCGGATCGTGGAGCGCCTGCCCGCTCCGCCCGCCCAGCGGATGAACCAGCTGCGCGCCCTGGTCTTCGACTGCAAGTACGACGACTACCGCGGCGTGGTGGTCTACATCCGCGTCTTCGACGGCAAGATCCGCGCCGGCGACAAGATCCGCATGATGGGAACCGGGCGCACCTTCAGCGTCACCGACCTCGGTCGCAACACGCCGTTCCCGCAGAAGATGAAGGAACTGGGCTTCGCGCAGGTGGGTTACCTCTGCGCCAGCATCCGCAGCCTGGCGGACGTCCGCGTCGGCGACACGGTCACCCTCGAGAACGATCCCGCCACCGAGGCGCTGCCCGGCTACGAAGAGCCGCGCCAGATGGTGTTCTGCGACTTCTACCCCGCCACCGACGAGGAAGGCACGGGCAAGCGCGCGGACTTCGAGAGCCTCCGCGAGGCCATCGAGAAGCTCCACATCAACGACGCCAGCTTCACCTACGAGACCCAGCACTCCGAGGCACTCGGCTTCGGTTTCCGCTGCGGGTTCCTCGGCCTCCTGCACATGGACATCGTGCAGGAGCGCCTCGAGCGCGAGGGCAACGTCAGCATCGTCCAGACCGCGCCGACGGTCAGCTACCAGGTGCTGAAGTCCGACGGCGAGCTCGTCGAGATCCACAACCCGGCCGACCTCCCCGACATGGGCATCGTGCAGGAGATCCGCGAGCCGATCGTCAAGATCGAGATCATCTGCCCCAACGACAACATCGGCGACCTGATGAAGCTCTGCGACAACCGTCGCGGCCTCTTCCAGAGCCAGGTGGCCATCGGCGAGGACCGGCAGATGCTGGTCTACGAGCTGCCGCTCGCCGAGATCATCTACGACTTCTACGACAAGCTGAAGAGCGTGACCCGCGGCTACGGCACCATGGACTACGAGATCACCTCGTACCGCCAGGACAACCTGGTGAAGGTGCAGATCCTGGTCAACGGCGATGCCGTCGAGGCGCTGGCCCTCATCTGCCACCGCGACTTCGCGGAGCAGCGCAGCCGCCAGATCCTCCAGAAGCTCAAGGAGCAGATCGACCGCCACCAGTTCGAGATCCCGCTGCAGGCGGCGATCGGCGGCAAGATCATCGCCCGCGAGAGCATCAAGAGCATGCGCAAGAACGTCATCGCCAAGTGCTACGGCGGCGACGTCAGCCGAAAGCGCAAGCTGCTCGAGAAGCAGAAGGCCGGCAAGAAGCGAATGAAGCAGATCGGCACCGTGTCGATCCCGCAGGAGGCCTTCATGGCCATCCTCGACCAGGGTGACTGATCGAGGGTGACTGATCGAGGCGAACGAGCCGGGTCCCGGACCCACACCACACACATGCGCACTACCGAACGAGTCGTCCTCTACACGGCCATCGCCTGCCTCGCCGCCGCCAGCTTCATGCGCGGCACCGAGCGTCACGCCGTGGCCACCGCCGCCACGGTCGCCTCCGACCTCGGCCCCGCCGACGCGGTGATCCTGACCGGCAAGGACTCGAACCTCACCCTGCGCAACTCCGAGGGCCGCATCGCCTTCGGCGAGCAGCCCACCGCCAAGGTGTGGTCCCTCGGTGCGGTGAACACCAACAAGATCATGAAGCTCCTCCTCCGCAGCGAGCGCTTCGACGAGGAGCGCAAGCGCCTCGAGGAGACCGCCAAGGCCAAGGACGACGAGTTCCGCAAGCGCTACACCGAGCTCGAGACCAAGTACAAGGACCTCGACCCGAAGGCCCCCGGCTTCGACGCCGGCCGCGCCGAGGTCGAGGCGTTCTTCAAGGAAGTCGAGGGCTGGCGCAAGGAGATGACGGAGAAGCTCTCCAAGCTCCAGGCCGAGCAGGTCGAGAAGGCCTACCGCGAGATGACCGCCGCCGTCGACGTCATCGCCGACCGCAGCAAGGTCGACCTGGTGCTTCGCTTCGTGCCGACCAGCCAGTCGTTCGAGAGCGGGAACGTGGCCGACGCCATGCTGCAGGTGCAGCTGCGCACCTTCTTGCACTACCCCGAGACCATCGACCTGACGCCGGAGCTCCTCAAGGAGCTTTCGCTGAAGGACGAGTGACGCTCGGTTTCGAGTGACGCTCAGGAACGGGCAACTGCCGCGGACGCCGCGCGCAGCGCGCTCACCGTCTCCACGGCCAGCCGTTCGGACGCCTCCCCAAACGACGGGCATGCATCGCCGATCTCGGCGCGCATGCTCGTCACCACGCGGCCATGGAGCCCGCACGGCACGATCAACCCGAAATGCCCGAGCTGCGGCTCCACGTTGAGCGCCATCCCGTGCAGCGTGCAGGAACGCGAGACGCGCACGCCGATGGCGGCGATCTTGCGCGTGGCGTCGTCCGCATCGCCCTCGTTCCCCGTCCAGACGCCGGTGGCGCCCTTCTGCCGGTGGCACGGGATGCCCCATGCAGCACAGGTGCGGATGGCCGCTTCCTCGAGCGCACGGATGTAGGCGTGGACGCCAAGCCCCAGTCGCTGCAGGTCGACGATCGGATAGACGATCGCCTGCCCCGGCCCGTGGTACGTCACGTCGCCGCCGCGGTCGGTGTCCACGAGCTCGACGCCGGACGTCCGGAGCAGCGCCTCGTCCGCCAGCACATGTTCGCGCGCACCCTGCCGTCGCGTGACCGTCACCACCGGCGGATGCTCGACCAGGAGCACCCGGTGCGGTACGCCCTGGCCACGGCCCTCCACGAGCGCAGCGTGCCGCTCACGCTGCAGGGAAAGCGCGTCCGCGTAGGCCATGCGGCCGAGCCGCTCGACCTCGAAGGGCTGGTTGCTCCGGTCCATCGGCCCCAAGCCTAGCCGCCACGGGCATGCCTACACTGCGACCCATGACGTCTTCCACGCCCGTTGCCCCTGCGGGCGCCCGCGTCCACCCGGACGCCACCGTCCACCGCACCGCCGTCATCGAGGGCGACGTCGAGATCGGCCCGGGAACCACCATTGGGCCAGGCTGCGTGGTGCTCGGCACCGTGGGACCGGTCCGCATCGGCGCCGGCTGCACCCTGGTGGCCAACGCCATCGTCAACGGCCCCATCACCCTGGGCGACGGAAACGTCCTCTACCCGAACGTCTCCCTCGGCTTCGCGCCGCAGGACATCGGCTTCGACCCGCAGAAGGCCGGCGCCGGCTGCGTCATCGGCAACCGAAACGTCTTCCGCGAGGGCACCACCGTGCACCGCGGCAAGACCGCCGAACCCACGCGCATCGGCGACGGCAACCTCTGGATGACGAACACCCACCTCGGCCACGACGGCGTGGTGGGGAACAACTGCATCATCGGCTCGGGCTCCGTGCTCGGCGGCCACGTGGAAGTGGCGGACAAGGTGATCATCGGCGGCCTGGCCGCCATGCACCAGTTCGCGCGTGCGGGGCGCGGCTCGTTCATCAGCGGATGCTCGGGCGTCACGAACGCCCTGCCGCCGTGGTTCATCTGCACGTCCATCGACGTGGCCGCCAGTGTCAACCTGATCGGCCTGCGCCGCTCGGGTGCCTCGCGCGAGACCATCGAAACCACGCGCTGGGTCTTCAAGACGCTCTACCGCTCTGGCTGCGCGCCGCAGCAGGCGATGCCGCTCCTCGAAGCCCGCGCCGGCGATCCGGTGGTGGACGAGTACGTCGCCTTCATCCGCGCATCGAAGCGCGGCATCTGCCACGGCACCGGCCGCGCGCGTCGCGGCCACGCGGCGATCGACGTCGACTGACGCCAGCGCACCCGCGCCGAGCCCCGGGCCCAGGCCCGAACCACGCCCCGCACCATGCCACGCACCGCCGAGCAACCCCTGCGCCTCGCCGTCCTGGGCTCCGGAAGCTCCGGCAACTGCGTCGCGGTCGAGGGGCCGGACGGCATCGTGCTGGTGGACATCGGTTTCAGCCCGCGCGAAACCCGCCGGCGGATGGAGCTCTGCGGCATGGCCCCCGCCTCGGTGCGCGCCGTGGTGCTCACGCACCCGGACACCGACCATCTGAATTCCGGCTGGAAGAAGGCGGTCGGCGGCCTCACCGGACCGCGGCTCCTGGTGCGCGCCCGCCACGCGGAGACCGTCCGCGGCATGGGCTACGACCACACGTGGATCGAAGAGTTCGACGGTGCCTTCGACAGCGCCGGAATCCGTTTCGACCCGTGCATCATGCCGCACGACTCGCTCGGCTCCACGGCCTTCCGCATCTCGGTGGGCAACCGCTGCGCCGCGCACGCCACGGACTGCGGCCGCGCGTCACCGAAGCTCGTCGAGTTCCTCGCGGGCGCGGACGTGCTGCTCCTCGAGAGCAACTACGACCCCGCCATGCAGCGCGCCTCGGGCCGCTCGCCGTACCTGATCGACCGCATCATGGGCGGACGCGGCCACCTCTCGAACGCGGAGGCGCTGGACGTGGCGCGCGCCGTCGACCGCGTGCAGCCGCTCAGCGCGCTGGTCCTCCTCCACCTCAGCCGGCAGTGCAACTGCCCGCGGCTGGTGGAAGGCCTCTACGCGGAACGCGCGCCGGAGCTGCACGCGCGGCTCCACATCTCGGGCCAGCACGCACCGACGGCCACGCTGGAACCCGCAGAACGCCTGCACCACGCCACGCTGTTCGGCGGGTGACTCGGGACACTGCCTCGGAACGAATCCCCACATGCCGGCATGAATCCCCTCACCGGGGAATCGATGCTCCGGAATCCATGTTCCGCCGCGCCCGCCGCAGGGGGTGCGCGACTACGCTTCGCTGCCCCGAACCACCACATGAGCGACCGCCTGACCCACGAATGCGGCCTTGCAATGATCCGGCTGAAGAAGCCGATCGAGTGGTTCCAATCGGAGCTTGGCGACCCGCTGTGGGCCATGCGCCGGCTCTACCTCCTGATGGAGAAGCAGCACAACCGCGGGCAGGACGGCGCGGGCATCGGCGTGGTCAAGCGCGACATGCCGGCAGGCGAGCCGTTCATCGACCGCATGCGCTCCGCGAAGCGGTCGCCGATCGAGCGGATCTTCGCCGAGGCCATGGGGCCGGCCAACGAGCTGGCACCCGAGGACCTGCGTCGCCTTCACCCCACGGAACTCAAGCGTCGCATCCCGTACCTCGGCGAGGTGATGATCGGCCACCTCCGCTACGGCACGCACTCGGGTTCCGGCAGCGAACTCTGCCATCCGTACCTGCGCCGCAGCAACGTGACGAGCCGCAACCTGATGCTCGCCGGCAACTTCAACCTGACCAACTCGCGGGACCTGTTCCGGCGGCTGGTGCAGATCGGCATCAACCCGGTCGGCGACGCCGACACCGGCGTGATCCTCGAGAAGATCGGGCACTTCATCGACCGCGAGCATGAGTTCCTGGCCTCCACCGCCGGCCCCGGCAGCTTCCGGAACCTGGAAGGCCGCGACCTCGCATCCGTCATCTCCACGGAGATGGACATCGCGCGCGTCCTGCGCAACGCCACCGAGGGCTTCGACGGCGGCTACGTCCTCGGCGGAATCGTCGGCAACGGAGACGCCTTCGTCCTGCGCGACGGCAATGGCATCCGCCCCGCATTCTGGCTCGAGACCCCCGAGGCCGTCGCGGTGGCGAGCGAACGCCCGGCCCTGGCCGCGGTGTTCGGCGTGCGTCCCTCGGACGTCAAGGAACTCACGCCCGGCCACGCCCTCATCATGAAGGCGGACGGGCGCATGACGCTGGAGCAGGTGCTCCCCACCGCCCCCGAGCGGCAGTGCACCTTCGAGCGCATCTACTTCAGCCGCGGCAACGACCCGGACATCTACGAGGAACGCAAGGCGCTCGGCCGCAACCTCGCCCGGCGGGTCCTGGATGCGGTGGAGTGGAACGTCGACCGCACCGTCTTCGGCTTCATCCCGAACACCAGCGAGACCGCGTACCTGGGCCTCCTGCAGGAACTCGAGCGCCTGGTGGCCGAGCGCGCCGCCGGGCAGCTGTGGGACCTGGTGCGCGCCGGCAATGCAACGGAGGCCGACGTGAAGCGGCTGGTGCACCCCCGCATCCGCGCCGAGAAGGTGGCCACCAAGGACCAGAAGCTCCGGACCTTCATCACCTCGGACGCCGCACGCAAGGACCTCGTCAGCCACGTCTACGACATCACGCGCGGTACCGTGAACCCGGGCGACACGCTCGTGGTGATCGACGACTCCATCGTCCGCGGTACCACGCTCCGCGAGTCGATCGTCACCATGCTGGCGCGGCTCGAGCCGGCGCGGATCATCGTCGCCAGCAGCGCGCCGCCGATCCTGTACCCCGACTGCTACGGCATCGACATGAGCCAGCTCGGGCGCTTCATCGCGTTCGAGGCCGCCATCGCCCTCCTCAACGAGCGCGGCATGTCGTCGGTGGTCGAGCGCGTCGAGGAGCGATGCCTGGCGCAGGCCGACCAGCCCGCGGAGCGGATGCACAACGAAGTGCGCGCCCTGTACGAGCCGTTCACCCTGGAGGAACTGAGCGCCAAGGTGTCGGAACTGATTCGCAGCCCGGGCCTCGCCTGGCGCGGGCGACTGGACGTGATCTACCAGTCGGTGGAAGGCCTGCGCGCTGCGATGCCGCGCTTCACCGGCGACTGGTACTTCACCGGCGACTACCCGACCCCGGGCGGCCTCAAGGTCCTGAACAACGCCTTCCTCAACTGGCGCCGCGGCGACGAACGCCGGTCCTACTGAAGCGTCCGAGAATCCCGCCGCTCGGGAAACCTCCGGACCGTTGCGTAAATCGACCCGTTGTGGTCTACTTCCCCGTTCCCCTCCGCTGGCGCGGAAGGGTCGGCCGGACATGCCGTCCGGCACACACCCGAAGGAATTCAGGACTACGAATGGCTCGCTATCTCGGCCCCAAGGTCAAGCTCTCCCGGAAGGTCGGCGTTCCGATCGCCGATCTCCCGAAGCACACCTCCAAGCGCGCGCTGACGCCCCCCGGGCCGCACGGCCTGCGCGGCAAGCGCGCCAAGCCCTACGGCATCCGCAAGGACGAGAAGCAGAAGCTGCGCTACCACTACAACGTGATGGAGCGCCAGTTCCGCGGCTACATGGAGACCGCCGGCGCCACCAAGGGCAACACCGGTGAGGTGCTCCTGCAGCTCCTCGAGCGTCGCCTCGACAACGTCGTCCGCCGCGCGGGCTTCGTGCGCTCCATCTGGGCCGCGCGCCAGCTCGTCGCCCACGGCAGCATCCGCGTCAACGGCGCCAAGGTCGACCGCCCGAGCTACCAGCTCAAGGTGGGCGACGTGATCACCGTCAAGGAGAAGCTCCACAAGGTCTGCCGCGAGCAGATGGAGAGCCTCCAGGGCCATCAGGTGCCGGGCTGGATCGAAGTGAATCCCGCCGAGCTCCGTGCCAAGGTCCTCGCCATGCCGACCTCGGACCAGATTCCGTTCGACGTCAACACCAACCTCATCGTCGAGTTCTACCGCTGATCGCGGTGGTGTCCCGCCCGGCCCTCCGGACGAGACACGCGACGCTCGAGGACCTCAAGAGCCCTCATCTCCGAAGCGCGCCGTCACTGGCGCGCTTCGGCCCTTTTTGGCCGTTTCCCGTAGACTCCCCCGTTCATCCATGATCAAGCACCTGCAGAACTACAACAAGCAGATCCTGGCCGTCGTGAGCATGCTGCTCCTGGTGGTCTTCCTCGCCCCCACCGCGGTCACGCAGTGCAGCCGGATGAACGCCAAGCCGTCCACCGTCTGGGCCACCACCACGGACGGCAGCAAGCTGACGCTCGGCGAGCTGGATGAGCTGCGTGGCGAGCTGGCCGTGCTGGAGATGCTCCGCGACCAGATGCTGACCCAGCTCGAGGTGGCGAAGAACGTGGACCAT